>Ga0207639_10000018_pt1 | contig 250081 bp, 186 predicted proteins | sample KBSCornC32_FD_184299 | JGI IMG/M metagenome (GOLD analysis project Ga0207639, IMG submission 184299) | Corn rhizosphere microbial communities from Kellogg Biological Station, Michigan, USA - KBS Corn C3-2 (SPAdes) (version 2) | ecosystem: Host-associated > Plants > Roots > Rhizosphere > Soil ...
ACACGCTATGCCATTCTCCGAATACCGCGGGGAGATCCCGCCACGGACAGCCCACTCGATTCAGATACAGCATCGCTTCCACAAATTCTCGCTCACTCTGATCCGGCGGTGCTCCCGCCGCTGAATGTTTGGCCGCGCTGAGCGCCGGTTCCAAACTTTCCCAGATCTGATCACTAATGATTTTGCGCACGGCGATGGGTTCCATCCCATCCTTGGATCAACTTTTTGATCTCCTGTAGATCTTTTTCTTAATTCGTGAACACAGCCTAGAGCGATTGCCAAAAGTAATTTTCAAACGGTCTCCGGCGCCACCTTCGGGGCGCATTTCACCACCGCTCAGTCCGGGGGGCTAAAGCCCCCGGCTAGTGCCCGTCGGCCCTTCGGGCCGGTAATAACTTTCGGGAATCGCTATAGTCATTTTCGTTTAGGAATCTCGACCTTAAAGACGCGTGCGTCGGGATCCACGGGAATTCCGGTTTGGCTTCGGCTCTCCGGTTTGGCCGGCAAATAGGTGATGGCCAAAACCGACCCATCTTTGAGAAAGACGAAATCGATCACGATTCCGCTCGTGGACGAACGGACGCACCCATTTTCTCGTTCGCCAATCACTTTGGCCACCTGCGCCCGCCGCATCCGGGGATGAAGGTGCCTAAGGATCGAGTGCGCCATGTCAGGTTGTGCTCGTTCCACACTTCTTCCCCTATCGCGGCCACAGTCGGCGCAACCGGGTATCGAAATGAGCGCCACTATACTCAAGAACTGTTTGGTCAAGGGGTGCATGGTCGCTGGTCCCCTAAGAGGGGCGGGACTCCACTTCTACTCGGATGCGCCGCTCTGCACGAGGGCGAATCCTCGTCACACCTTCCGCAACCGCGCCCGATGGATGGGCAGACCCTGCGCGAGGAAGTGTGCCTCGAAATCCGTGCGCGGATAATCGGCCTCCTCCACCCACTCGATCCGCTCAAACCCCGGCGCACGCCCAATCACTTTCTCAATCCACAGGAAGTAGGGGCGATCATCTGTCTTAATCCGGATCTCTCCACCCGGCGCCAGCACTTGGTGCAGCGCGACCATAAATTCATCCTGAAATAAGCGCCGCTCGTGGTGATGGCGCTTGGGCCACGGGTCTGGAAAACTCACGTGCACCACGTTGGCGCAGCCCACCGGCAACAGCATCTTCACCGTATACAGGCTTTCGAGCCGGAGGATGCGCGCATTGGTCAGGCCGGCGCGCGCAATCGCGCGTGATACTTTTTCCACCCGGCCCAGCAGCCGCTCGGTTCCGAGGAAATTCCGGTCCGGATACCGCGCCGCCATCGCCAGCAGAAAGGCGCCGTCGCCACAGCCGAGATCGAGTTCCAGCGGAGCTTTACGTGCAAAGACGTCTCCCAGCTTCGCCCGCTGGAAGTGATCCGCTGGCGTCCAAATCGCGCGCTCCGCGGCTTTCAAAAACGCCGCGTGTTCCTCAGCTCTCACGACCGATTTTTGCGCCCACTGGCCGTGACCGCCGCTTTCTTCTTCGCCGGCTTCGATTCGGAAGAGTCCGAACCACCAATCAGGGGCTCGGAAAGACTGAGCGCTTTCGACCGCGAGGAGGATTCGTCCGCCAAGGCCACGGCCGCAACGGTCCCTTTGCTCTTCGAATTCGAGTCCTCGTCCGCATTGCCCATGGAAGGTTTGGCTTTCACCGCTGCCACGGCCTTGCCCTTCGTTTCCACCTTCGCCACGGCTGCGTCGGTCGCTTTGCCGTTGGCGCTCTTGCCGGAAGCGGTCGCGGCCACCGTCGCGCTCTTGCCTTTGGCGTCCGTCGAGGCCACTGCGGCCGCCGAGGCAGTCTTGGCTTTATCCGCCGGGCCTCCGCCCACCGCGGGAGGCGTGATGTGCGCCTTGGCAAACATGCCGCCGCCGACGCGATTCGTCGTGATATCCACGCTGACACCCACGTCCACCGTCGCAAACAGTGCGATGATATCCTTCGAGCGCATCCGGATGCAGCCAAAGCTCGCGGGACGGCCAATGTGGGCTTCGTCGGGCGTGCCGTGAATGTAGATGCGCCGTCCGTAGGCGCCGGAGTTTTTGGACTCCGTCCCGCGCAGCCAGAGGATCCGTGTCACGATGGGATCCCGGCCACGCGCATTGACGGGGCAGATTTCCCCCGTCCGCACGCAACTCTTGAAAACGGTGCCGGTCACGGCTCCATCGCCAATCTTGGAAGCGACTTCCAATCGGCCCAGCGGCGTGTTGTAGCTGCCGCAGGAATCGCCCACCCCGTACTTCGACGTGGAGACCGGATAATGGGTAACTTCTTCGCCCTCGGGGTTGAAGACATAGAGCCGCTGCTCGGGCACGCTGACGACGATGCTGAGCCGGTTTTCTGCGAAGGCAGACGGAACCGCGGTGAGGATGAGGATTTGGAGGAGGCGGAAAACGAGGCTCGCCCTCACATTACGCCCTCCAACTGGGATTTGATGCTGTGGCTGTTCATCGGATTACACACACTTTCAGCCGAAAACCAAGGGCGGTGGTCCTAGGCTGACAACGCTTCGTCGGTATCGCGCCACGGCGCCCGCAATTGCGGAAACCACTGCACGAGCGACGAGCAAGCTACATAAAGGAAACCAGCGGCAAACAGGCCCAGGAACGGTACCGCGGCCCAATTCTCCGCCAGAATCTCACTGATTAGGAAATAGAGGAAATAGCCGGCGAAGGCAATCTCAATGAAGGGCAAAACATTCTTCGCCACCGAGTACTTCGACTTCTTCCACTCCTGCGTCCGCGTGCGGATGCCGTACTTCGGGGTGCGGGTGAATTCGCCCGTCTTGCCCGTCATGCCGGAGATGACCGCCCACGCATTATTCACCGCCAAGCCGATGGAAAGCGCCAGCAGGGCCGGCAAATACAGGACCTCCCGCCACCAGGAACGCGGATATAGTTCCTTTTGCGAGACGATGTAGAAGATAATCGCCGGCAATGAACCGGTGAACAGGATCGGGATATTGATTAGCAGCGTCTGCCACCAATCTCCCGTACTCCGATTGGCGCCTGGATGCATCAGCACACAGATGCAGGCCAGCAACAGGAACGCATAGTTCGACGTCAGATGCACCGTGGCTTCAAGCTTCACCTTCAGCGGCAAATCCGCACGCCAGACGGCGGGCAGCAGCTTGCGGCAGGTTTGAATGCTGCCCTTCGTCCAGCGGTGCTGCTGGCTCTTGAAACCGTTCATGTCCACCGGGAGTTCCGCGGGCGTCACGAGGTTCGGCAGGAAGACGAAACGCCAACCCTTGAGCTGGGCGCGATAGCTGAGGTCGAGGTCCTCGGTCAGCGTATCATGGTGCCAGCCACCGGCATCCTGGATGCACGACTTGCGCCAGACACCAGCGGTGCCGTTGAAGTTGATGAAGCGCCCGCTGCGGTTGCGGCCCGTCTGCTCGAGCAGCAGATGACCGTCGAGGAACATCGCCTGCACGCGCGTGAGCATGGAATAGGTGCGATTCAGGTGGCCCCAGCGGGTCTGAATCATCCCGACCTTTTGGTCCGTAAAATAATTAATCGTCTTCCGCAGGACGTCCGGCGCCGGCACGAAGTCGGCGTCCAAAATCAGCACGTATTCGCCCTTGGCCGAGCGCAGGCCGTTTTCAAGAGCGCCCGCTTTGAAGCCTGTGCGGTCCACGCGATGGATGTGCACGATGTCCAGCCCCGTGGCCCGGAGCTCGGCGACGCGCTTGGCGGAGAGCTCGACGGTCTCGTCGGTTGAGTCGTCGAGAAGCTGCACGTCCAGCAATTCGCGGGGATAGTCGAGCTTGGCCACTGCATCGAGCAACCGCTCCACGACGTAGAGCTCATTGAAAATCGGCAGTTGAACGGTGACCCGGGGAAGCTGGTCAAATTGACCGGTAGGCTCCGGGACTCGTTTCTTGTTCTTTAGATATAGGTAGACGATCAGGTAGCGATGCAGGCCAAAAAGTGAGAGGCCTAAAAGCACAGCGGTATAACAAAGCGTCCAGATAAGTGTTCCCAAATTGTCGGGCATACGGTTCGTAGTGGGCCGTTTCCGGCAACGAGCCGCGCATGATGGTGGCCAAGGCGTAACGGTCAAGCCGGAAATCCCCGTTCCGATGGAAGATACCCGTCTGGAAAAGGTTACACGGGATGTTATTTTCTGTGCCTTTTACCTGACAAATACAGGACAAAGCATTTGACCACACCGTGTATTTCCCCTACCGAACGCCCCTCAAAATTTTTCCTTCAAATCATGGGTAAGCAATACAACAAAACCGAAAAACGTCGTCGCCGCGAAGCCTACATCGAGCGCAAGAAGTCCAAAGTCAAGGGCACCAGCGGCACCGGCAAGTCCAAAGCCAAGAAGCCCGCCGCGAAGAAGGCCTAGTCTTCTTCGGGCAGTCACAGCGCGGCGGTCGCCATGGGAAAAACCTATGGCGACGCCGCAGCTGATGGCGACGCCAAGACTGACTTTTTCAAGACTGGCCCGCCGTCATGGCGGGCCGTGGCTTCACCGGCAGCCATCTTTTGCCTGCCATGCGCTTCCTCTTGGTTGATGCGCACAGCGTAATTTTCGCCTGGCCGGCGCTTCGCACCCTCCATCGCCGGCATAGGGAAGCCGCGCGCGACCAGCTCGTGCAGCGGCTCACCGCGTACCAGGACGCTACCGGGACCCGCGTCGTCATTGTCTTTGACGGCAAAGGCCCGCGCACTTCCCAGGAGTCCATCCCGGGTGGCGTGCAGATCTTCTATTCCGGTGCCAAGGGCACGGCCGATCAAATCATTGAGCGGCTCGTGGCCAAGTACGCGGGCGAGCATGACATGACCATCGCCACCGACGATCTGCTGGAGCAGCAAACCGCCATCACCTTTGGCGGGCTGGCCATTTCCACGGAAGGGCTCGCCAAGCTCGTGGATGAGGCAGATGCGGATGTGTCCCGCCAGCTCAAACGGCTCCGAAATCGGAAGACGTAAAAGCCGCGCTCTCCGGCGTGGCTCAGACCTGCGCGCCCTGGATTTAGCGGCGTTTTTCCGCCAGCAGGCGGCGCACGCAATCCGTCAAATCCCCCACCGTCTCGATCTTCCCGAGATCGGCATCCGGCACTTCCACGCCAAATTCTTCACCGGCGGACATCACCAGGAGCACAATGTCCAGACGGTCTCCACCGAGGTCCTGCACAAAGCGAGTTTCTGGGCCGGCGGCCATGGCTTTGTCGCCAAAAAGATCAATCACCAGCGCCACCACGCGCTCGGCTACACTGCCCTTCTTTTTGCCCACCGCGTTCCCGGAAAGGGTCTGGGTATCAGGCAACTGCGCTTGCGCGGGAACCGCGAGGTTTCCGGCGACAGCGATGGTAAAGGCGGTGAGGAGGATCAGTCGAATCATGGCCCTGAGGAAACGACGCTACACGAGCAACTGACTTCTGTCACCCGGTAATTTTTTGGGGCATCCGGCTCTCGGGCCCTGACTCTTCTTGTCCACGAAAAGCACGAAATCCACGAAAGAAGCGCTTTCGTTCCGTTCGCGTTTTTCGTGGCCAAAGAATTCCCGCTTCTCACGGAAGACAATCCGCGCCTTGATGGAAGTGATGATTCCTGGATTCAAAGAATGGACGTTGGTCTGCGATGCGCTGGGGCGCGGGGCGCAGAGCCTGATTATCCGCAAAGGCGGCATTGCCGAGGGGCGCGCGGGGTTTCGCTTTCAGCATGAAGAGTTCCTGCTCTTCCCCACCCTGTTTCACGAGCAGGTGGCCAAGCTGAAGTTGCCTCCCGAGACACCGCTGCCAGCCCAGCGAGCGGATGGCCAGCATGAGGTGCAGCTGAAGGCCCGGGTGGAATGGACCCGCGACGTGGCCGACCTCGAGGCGGTGCGGCGCCTGGCGCCCTTTCACTGCTGGCAGGACAGCGAGATCGAGAAGCGCTTCCGGTATGAGGAAGAGAAGGGCAAGCCGGGCGTCAGCGTGGCCTTCGTGCGCATCTCCCGGCTCAGCGAGCCCTTCGTGTTTCCCGACGCGCCGAAGTACGGCGGCTGCCGCTCGTGGATCCAACTGCCGGATGTGCCGGAAGGGCTCACGCTAACGACGGTGCTGGAAGACACGCGGCACCAAGAGCGGGAAGCGGAGATTCTGTCGGTGCTGGGGTAAGGCGCTTTCAGCAAGGTCATCGCCGTTCTCCGCAGCCTCCCGGCTGCGGCTACAGACACACCCGGCATCGCGAGCGGCATACCGCTCAGCCGGGGTGAACGGAGGTGTGCGCCCAACGGCGCTAATCCATCGTTCGGCAGCGCCCTACTTCCCCGCTTCCTTGGCCCAAGTGTCCTTGAGCGTGATGGTGCGGTTGAAGACGAGGGCGCCGGGGCGCGAATCGGAGTCGAGCGTGAAGTAGCCGGTGCGCTCGAATTGATAGCGGAGCTCGGGCTTGGCTTCGGCGAGTGAGGGTTCGAGCTTGGCGGTGACGACCTCCAGCGAGTGGGGATTCATCACCGTCTTGAAATCGCGGCCGTCGGCCTCGGGATCCGCCTCGGTGAAGAGGCGGTCGTAGAGGCGCACCTGTGCATTGATGGCGTGGGTGGCGCTGACCCAGTGGATGGTGCCCTTCACCTTGCGGCCGGCGGTGGGGCCGCCGGTTTTGCTGTCGAGATCGGCGGTGCAACGTAGCTCGACCACGTGGCCGGCGGCGTCTTTCACCACTTCGTCGCACTTGATGATATAGGCGTACTTCAGCCGCACCTCGCCGCCCGGCTTGAGGCGGAAGAACTTCGGCGGAGCGTTTTCCATGAAGTCCTCGGACTCGATCCACAGCTCGCGGGTAAAGAGCACGTCGCGCGTGCCGGCGGTTTCGTCGCCCGGATTATTCACAGCGGTGCAGGGCTCCGATTTGCCTTCCGGAAAATTGGTGATGACGACCTTGATGGGCCGCAGCACGGCGAGCCGGCGCAGAGCGCAGGTATTCAAGTCGCCACGAATGGCGTGCTCGAGCACGGCGACATCGGTGAGCGACTGATATTTCGTGACGCCGATGTGGTAGGCGAAATCGCGCAGGGCCTGCGGGGTGACGCCGCGGCGGCGCATGCCGGAAATGGTGGGCATACGCGGGTCATCCCAACCAGTGACGAGCTTTTCGCTCACGAGTTCGAGCAGCTTGCGCTTGCTCATGATCGTGTAGTTGAGGTTGAGGCGCGCGAACTCGTACTGATGCGGACGCGGCTTCCACAGGCCGACTTCGTCGACCAGCCAGTCGTAGAGCGGGCGGTGCACCTCGAACTCCAGCGTGCAGATGGAATGCGAGATACCCTCGATGGCGTCACTGAGGCAGTGGGCGTAATCGTACATCGGGTAGATGCACCATTTGTTGCCCGTGCGGTGATGCTCGGCATGGCGGATGCGGTAGAGCACCGGGTCGCGCATGTGGATATTGGGCGACGCCATGTCGATCTTGGCGCGCAGCGTCTTCTCGCCGTCCTGGAAATCGCCACGGCGCATCTTCTCCAAGAGATCGAGGTTTTCCTCCACGCTGCGGTCGCGCCACGGCGAGGGGGTGCCGGGACGCTCGGGCACGCCACGGTAGGCGGCCACTTTTTCGCCGGTGAGGTCGCACACGAAAGCCTTGCCCTTTTTGATCAGCAGAACCGCGAACTCATAAAGCTGCTCGAAGTAGTCGGACGCGTAGAAGGGCTCCGCTTTCTTCGGGTCGAGCCCGATAACCTGATCCGCCCAGCCACCGATGAGCCAGCGGACGTCGCGCTGGATGCTCTCGACGTACTCGATGTCCTCCTTGATGGGGTTCGTGTCGTCCATCCGCAGGTTGCACGTGCCGCCGAATTCCCGGGCGATGCCGAAATTCAGGCAGATGCTCTTGGCGTGGCCGATGTGGAGGTAGCCATTCGGCTCCGGCGGAAAGCGGGTAAGGATTTTCGGATACGTCCCAGCCTGTTGATCCCGCGCCACGATGTCTCGGATGAAATCGGATGGGGCTGGTGCGGTCGGTTCGTTGCTCATGGATCAGTGAACAACCAACTTACGCAACACCGCCCGCGGGATAAAGCGGAATTGCAACCCACCCGCCTGCTTGCTGGGCTGCGGAGGGCCCTCAGCATTTTTTAACCACCACCGAGCACTGGGATGAACGTCCAAAACGCGATTCAAGGCGTTTGCCCGATGCCCGCACTCGTCCCTGAAGGGAAAAGTATAAATCCAGAAAGAAGAGCGCCGAGTTGGTCCACGTTCTGAGAGAATCGATCCACCGCTGCCGAGGTGGATCCAGTTTCGCAGCGAAATTCTCGAATGGTGTACGGCGTGTCACTCGCCGCCGGGTGAACCTCCGCGTTAAGAACATTCATCCCATTCACCAACCCGGTGGCAGCCCCCGAAAGAACATTCATCTCTTTCGCAATCGAGGAAACACTGGAAGTCGTCGGAAAATCCCAAGCTGTCGGGGTATGGCGGACGGAACCAAGGAGATTCCCGTTCAGATAGTAGGTGACACCTCCATTGGTGCATTGATCGATGCTGAAGGTTGCCGAGGAAGGATTCCCATCAAAATTGAATTTCTTGCGGAAAAGGTAAGCTTTGGTCTCCGGTCGCATCAAAGCTTTGACAAACGGAGCTACTTCTTCTCCGCCGGTTTTTCCGCGGGCTTCTCCGCCGGAGCCACGGGCTTGGCGCCCTCGGCGATGGCGTAGAGGTGGGTCTGGGTATTGATGTAGAGCGTGCCGTTGGCGACGACTGGAGTCGCGAGCACGGGGGCACCCATGTTCACTTCGTTGAGGATCTTCTTTTCCTTGCCCACGGCGAAGACGACGACGTCGCCGTCCTCGTCGCCGATGTAGACTTTGCCATCGGCCACCATGGCCGAGCCCCAGATGTGCGCCTGCATGTCGTGCTCCCAGTATTTTTTGCCAGTCTTGGCATCGATGCAGAAGACGAAGCCGCTGTAGTCGCCGATGAACAGGAGATCCGTATCCGGATCAATCGCCGCCGTGCTGAGGCTGCGATGGATTTCCTTGAAGTCCCACACCATGGCACTGGCCGTCTTGGTGGCGTCGTCCTTCAGGCCTTTCGGATCGATGCACATCAGGCGGCCGACGCCTTCGCCGTGCTCAGGGTCCTGGCCCACCGCGACGTAAATCTTGTCCTTGTAATAGACGGGCGTGGCGATGATTTCGCTCGGGCCCTCCGGCGCGGGATATTTAATCTTCTTCCCGTTCTTGTCGTGCTTATACTCATCGAGCACGACGTCGATCTTCCAGACCATTTTGAAATCGCCACCATCCTTCGTCTTTTCCGGCACGGCATCGAAGCCATACAGGAAGCCGTCGCCGCCGCCAAAGAAGACCTGCCATTTGCCGTCGACCTTGCCCGCGCTGGGCGAGGTCCACTGGCCGTGGAAAATGTTCGGGCCATTGTGCACGTTGTCTTCGCCGAGGAACTCACCAGTCTGCTTATCGAGCACGATGTAGCTCGGGGATTGCGGCGCGGGGATGGTGACGTGCGACCAATCCTGGCCATTGCTGGTGCAGACGTAGACGCGGCCATCGAGCACGAGCGGCGAGCAGTTCGAGGCGTTGTGCGGGAAAACACCCAACTCATCGCGCATGTCGTATTTCCACAGGATGTCGGCATCCTTCGCCAGCACGTCCACCTTGGGCTTCGCGGCGCCGGGCATGTACTGGCCCTCGCTCTTGAAGGCACCGTCATTGCCGTTGGCCTGACCAGCGGCGTCGAGCGCCACCACTTCGCAGCGATTCGTCACGGCGTAGAGCGTCGGACCATCGACAAACGGGGCGCTGAGGAAGCCGAGGTATTCCCAGTCATTCACCTTGCCGCTCTCCAGCTTCGGCACGGTGAACTGCCACTTCAAATCGCCGGTCGCTTCGTCGAGCGCGAGGAGGACCGATTTGTCGTCCTTGAACCGCGGGTCGCGCGCACCGGCGTTGTTCGTGCCGATGTAGACGGTGCCGTAGCCGACGACCGTGTTGCCGTAGGTTTGCGAGCCGAGCTTCGCGATCCACTTCACGTTCTTCGTGGTGGAAAGATCGATCTCCTCGGAATTCTTTTTAAACGAACCGGGCTCCCACTTCGCCGGGATGCCCTTGGCGTCGGAATACATGTTGCGCCCGGGGTCGGAGCCGCCCCATGCGGGCCAATCGGCGGCGAGAGCGGAGAAGGAAAGACCGGCGAGAGCGGCGGCAGCGTAGGCGAGGCGGCGGGTATTCATGGCAGGTATGAGTGCGGAAACGCGATATTTGTATGCATACGTAATATCTTCGGCAATCACGAAAGAAAGGGAGGATCTGCGGAATTCTCCGCTTCTTCCGGTGCATCATCAAGCGACTGGACGCCCCGTGTATCGCCCTTCTGTCGCCCCCCACCTTTCTCTCCTCGTGCGCGACCAAATGCACGCATAGCCTCAAGCCATGAAACTGCTTCTCCTCCTCCTGGCCGTTACCTTCCCCAGCCTCGCGCTGGCAAATGCTGGTGGCTATCTTGGCGGGAACAAGAGCAATGGAGCGCTCGGGGCTTTTCACGCGGAGAATGCGGGCGAAATTGAAATGCAAACGGAGGACCTGCGCATCGATCTGCACATCGAGTCCGGGCACGTAGAGGTGGAATACACGCTGCACAATCCGGGCAAGGCTATCACGGCGGAGGTGGGTTTTCCGTGTGTGGCGTTGCAGCCCAAGGACAGTGAGGTCGAGGCCAAGCCCGGGGAGACTCCGCCGCTGCGCAGTTTCAGTGCGGAACTCGATGGAAAGAAATTGGACTTCCGGGTGGTGGCTGAACCGGCAGCGCCCGTGGATTTCGCTCAAAACTCCGTCGTCGCGGGCAGGGTCCGCTCGGTGCCATATTGGTATACATTCAAACTGCCATTTAAAGAAGGACAGTCGCGGACCCTTCGCGTGCGCTATGATACCCGCTACTACGTTTCCGAGACATCGGTGTCGGAGGATGTGGTCACCGCGCCGGAAACGCTGACCTATCTCTTTTCCACGGCGGCGGTGTGGAAGGGGCCGATTCACCAAGGGAAGGTCACCATCAACGCGCTCGGCGTCCCGGCGGAGCAGGTGAAGCTGAATCTGCCCAAGCGCTTTCATCGAGACGGGAACGTATGGACGTGGACCTTTCAGGACTTCGAGCCAGGCCTCGCGGATGACCTGATCATCTCGGCCCGACCGTCCGAGACGCGCTACTGGCGGTCGATCGCCGACGCGGGTTTTAGCGAAAAGAGTCCCAATGCCGAGTTTGTCCGCATCGGGAATGAGTGGCATATCGAACACCGGGATTTTTCGGTCGCGGCGACTTCCACCCTGCCGCCCGCCGATGGCTTTTCCTACGACGCCAACAACCTGCTCCGGCCATCGGAAACTGCCTGCTGCTGGGCCGAGGGCGCCAAGGGGAACGGCGTGGGCGAGAGCCTCACTCTCGCGCTGCGCGTGCCGCGGAGGGTCTCCGCCATTGAAGTACAAAACGGGTTTGTGAGCGCGCGCAATGAATCGCTGTATGCGCGCAATGGCCGGGTGGCGGAATTGGCGGTGAGCATCAATGGCGGCAAGCCGTTCACGGCGGCGCTCGCGGACGAAGCCCTCGCGCGGCGCTACCAAGTGATTCCCCTGCCCGCCAACGCGGGCGAGGTGAAGACCATCCGGCTCACGATCCAAAAAGTGTATCCGGGCACGAAAGACGAGGACACGTGTCTCTCGGGGCTGCGGCTCATCACGCCGCTGGCGAGGGAACCGAAGATTATGCCCGCACGCTGACCAGCAGATCCCTTTTCTCTCCTCGCGCTCAAGGAGTTCCGCGCCTAGCCTCGCGCCATGAAACCGCTCGTCCTGCTGCTGGCCGTCTCGTTTCCAACCATCGTCCTCGCCAATGGCGGCGGCTATATCTCCGGCACCAAGAACAACGGCTCGCTCGGGGCATTCGTGCCGAAGAACGCCCAGCAAATCGAAATGCAGACGGAGGATCTGCACATCGACCTGAACGTCGAAAACGGGCACGTGGACGTGGAATACACGCTACATAATCCCGGCAAGACCGTGACCGCCGAAGTTGGCTTCCCCTGCACGGCGCTGGCCGCCGCGCCGGGGGAGGAGGATGCGCCGAAGAAAGGCGTCCCGTGGAAGGCGACGCCGCCTTTGCGCAATTTCACCGTGGAACTCGACGGACAGAAGATCGACTCCAAGGTCTTCCGCAACACGGAAGGCGAACGCAAGACACCGAAGAGCGAATCCACCGGGCCGCTGGACGCAGGCGAGTATCGCTTTGTGCCGTTTTGGTATACATTCAAACTGCCGTTTGAGGGCGGGCAATCGCGCAAGCTCCATGTGAGCTACGACACGGAGTATTACCAAAGCTCGGGGTCCGTCTCGGACGATTTCCAATCGCGGCCGGAGACGTTCACGTATCTCTTTTCCTCGGCGGCGGTGTGGAAGGGCGCCATCACCGAGGGCAAGGTGACCATCCGAGCGGTCGGGGTGCCCGCCGACACGGTGAAATTCAATCTACCCAAGCGCTTTCAGCGCGACGGCAATACGTGGACGTGGAACTTCAAGAACTTCGAGCCCGGGCTGGCGGACGACCTGGTGATCTCGGCGTGGCCTGAGGAATATAGCTATGGGCGGCCCATCAATCTACCGGTGAAGGATGATGAGACCCCGCTCTACGCCGATTTTGTGCAGACCGGCAAAACATGGACCCTTCACCACCGCGATTACACGGCCACCACGAGTTCCAACCTCCCCTCGACGAAGAAGGGCGATGAAGAGATCAAATACGATGCCGAAAATCTCGGCGACAATGACCCGAGCACTTGCTGGGCGGAGGGGGCGAAGGGGCCGGGGATCGGCGAGAGCATTACGCTGAAGCTGCGCATCCCACGCAAGGTGGCGGCCATCTCCGTGCAGAACGGCTACTGCCATCCGGAAAATGAATCGCTCTACACGAAGAACAGCCGCGTCCAGGAATTCGCGGTGAGCATCAATGACGGGAAGCCGTTCACCGCGACGATTCCCGATGAGCGACTGACGCGGCGCGGGCACCTCATTCCGCTGCCGGAGGACGCGGGCGAAGTGAAGACCATCACGCTCACGATTCAAAAAGTGTATGCGGGCTCGGCGTATGAGGACACGTGCATCAGCGGCATTGAGCTCATCACTCCGCTCGAGAAGAAGCCGACTATCACGCCGGCCCGCTGACGGCGAGACGCCATTTGGAGTGCGATGGCAGGCGATAACGCGACACCGCCTTGAGCGATTCAAAACAGACCATGAGGCGACCAGGTCACTACAGTGCATGGAAGGTTTGTTTTCTCCTGCTCGTCGCTTGGATCGCCGCCGGGCGCGCCGAGGACTCCCCGCTCCTCGATATCTATTTCGAGGAAAGTCACGCGGGCACCTTTTACCATCTCGCGGAAACGCTCCCGCTCGAAGAGCCGCATACGCTGGTGCTCATCGACGCGCATAGCGACGCGAGCGCCATTGCCAACTCGGATGCCATCCGCGAGGGAATCCGTAAAGTGGCGACCAGCGAGGAGCGAACGCAGCTCTTCGCGCGCTGGCGGAAGGCGGGGACCATTCAATGCTACGACTGGATCGAGCCGCTGATGCCCGCGCCGTTTGCGCAGGTGGTGTGGGTGGGGGCACCGGCTTTGGATCCCATTGCGCAGGGAAGGGCGCAGACAACGGCGCGGGAATTTCTGGATGGCTTGCAGGAAGCGTTTCCGCGGACCTGCGGAGAATTGGGTTCACACTACCGTGCGACGGATTGGATGGGATTTGAAAAAGAACGTGAGGGTTGGCCGCGAGAGGGGCGGGTGGTGGTATCGCTGGATCTGGATTATTTCGCGGCGATTCCGGACGCGGAACTCGATGCGGCCTTCGAGCGTGTCTTCGCCGGCATCCTGCGCGTCCCAGGACTGCGGGCGCTGACGTTGAGTCTGTCGCCGCCGTGGCTCCGGGAGGAAGGGCAGCGGGAGCATCTCGCCGCGCTGGGACTCGAGGCCGCGACGTCGGTGGCCAATGCACGGGTGCACTTTGCTCCCTTTGCCGAGGTGGGCGAAGACCGCTCGCGGCGCGCGGCGGAATTGCGCCAGCAGGGAAAAGCGATTCCCCGGCTGGATCTGCCCAATGCCGGCGTGGCCCTGCGGGCGCTGCTGATGGCGCGGCGCGGACGACTGCTCACAGATGAGCGCACGCGCGCGCTGATGGAGGAATGGGCGGGAGATCCGTTTTGGCCCAAGGCCTCCGTGGATGGAGAAATCGCAGAGCCTGACGGGTGGTTTCGTTTGACGGCGAATAGCGTTTATCATCTGCGCTGCAGCGAGGAGGGCGCACGTGTGCGCTGGTCTGCGCTGGTGCCGGAGCACGCATGCACCAATGTGGCCGGGCTCACCCTCGGCTTTGCGGAACAGGCACCGCGGTGGCTACGGCGGGTGCCGAAGCTGGTTGGGGAGGGCACCGAACTTTCCACGGCGGCGCTCGTGCCCGTGCTCGAACCGATGACGCATGCGGGCTCGGTGATCGTGTATGCGGAAGTCGAGCGCGAGGGGGAGTGGGTGCGGAGTAATGAGCTGCGCCTGGCCTTTCGCGTGCGGGCGGACGCAGACGGCGCGACCTTTCGCTCGGCGCTGAGCGAGGGGTTTGCACGGCCGTATGCGTTTGGCTGCGGATTGGTGGGCGGTGGGCCGGACGAGTTTGTGGCGGCGGACTGCGCGAACTTTGTCATCGCCGGCCTGCGGCGTGACGGGTGGCGCATTCCGTGGGGCGACCCGAAGCAATTTGCCATGCACTGCCGGGAATTGGCCACGTGGGAGCGAGGGCACGATTTTCCGAAGCTGCCGGAGCAGGCAACGGCGGATGGCACCTTCATTCACTTTGGCAGCCATGTGGCGGTGCTGTGGGAAGACCGTCCACCGCTAGGCCAACTCGACGAGGGGGACCTCGTGGCGCACCACTTGGAAGGGCTGCCAGAGATTGTACCGCTGGGGGCGATGCTCCGGACACGGAATCGATTTCGCGTGCTGCAGCTACGACCAATGGAAGGAACGGTCCGGCTGATTTTTGGGGGTGATGTGATGCTGGGACGGCGGGTTGGGGATGGCATTGAGCGTGGTGAAAATCCGCTCACGGGTATTGCGGGGACGCTGGCGAAGGCAGACTGGGCGATGGTCAATTTGGAATGCGCAGCCTCGCCGCTCGGCGAACCGGCGCCGGCACAGCGGTTTCATTTTCGGGCGCATCCGCAGTCCCCTGCCCTGCTGGCGGGTGCGGGCATCGACGTGGTATCGGTGGTGAACAATCACAGTCACGATTTTGGAGACGCAGCTTTTGCGGATGCAGCACGGCGGCTGCGCGAGGCGGGGCTCGGCGTGGCAGATGGCGGTACGGAGCCAGTGGTGCTGACGAAGGGCGGGCTGCGCTTCAACGTGTTTGCCTGCGAGGATGATGCGAGTGAAGCGCTGCTGGCGGCGATGCGCCGGGCGGCGGAGAATTCGGTCGTGGTGGTGCTGGTGCATTGGGGGCGGGAGCATCAGCCAACGCCGGATGAAGCGCAGCGCGTTCTGGCAGGGAAGCTCATCGAGGCGGGGGCGCGGGTGATCTCGGGGAGCGGACCGCACTGCCGGCAAGGGCTGGAATTTCAAGATGGGTCGCTCGTGGAGTGGTCGCTGGGGAATTTGGTTTTTGATGGGCCGGGGCCGGATGTGGCGTGGGCGCGGGGGGCGTTGCTGGAAGTGACGCTCGCTCCGACGGGACGGGTGCTACGAGTCCGGGAGATTCCCGTGGAGACGGCGGAAGATGGGGCGGTGAGGCTCAAGTAGCGTAGCCGGTGTTCCGGCAATCCTTGGAACGGTAGAACGAAACCGTAAGGAGCGGTGCAGAACGTGGGACCGTTTTTCAACCGGTCGGTGCGGAGCCAATGGCAGGGCGACAGAGCGATCCATCGCCTTCGGCGAACACCACCCCCATCCCGCCACCTTCGCCCATCCTCCCACGACCGGTTGAAAACCGGTCCCACGTTCCACGCCTCACCATTCGCGCCCTTATGGAGCAGCGATCAGCTTTCTCGCGCGGAGTTGATCGGCTTGCCCTTTGATAAGGCGGAAGGCTCGGTCGTTGATGCGGACGACGAGCTTGTCCTTATTGTTTTCCCACACGAGGCGGGCGGCGGCGGGGGCTTTGGCCTGGTCGGTGAAGTCCATGCGCACCGCGCCTTTCACACGCTGGAGCGTGTAGTCGGACTCGAAGGAAATACCGCGGCCTTGCGCCCAGCCGGCGCTGTCGCGCGGAGCGCCGTCGAAGACGAGGCGCCAAGCGGTGAGATGGTTGCCATGGAAGGCGAACTGGTAATTTTCCCACTCCTCTACCTCGCGCTTTTGGGCATCGAGATCGGCGCCGGCGTTTTGGAGATACTCCGGGTCTTGCACCCATTCGCCCTGCAACTCGGCAACGGTAACGGGGCGCGTGCGCTGGACGAAGTAGATGGCAAATGCAAGCGCCACGCCGAACGTGACGAACCCGATCAGATACCAGCGGGCGCGAGCCATGGGGTTCCGGGGAGCGGAGCTGGACGCGGCGCGTTACGCGTTCGTCGGGAGCATGCCCGATTGGCGCGCGAAGTTGAACACGCCACCGGCATCGATCACCGGCTTCACTTCGCCAAGCGGCTTCAGCTGGAAGGTACGGCCATTCACGGTGAGCGTGCCAGCGTCGAGATCCAGCGTGCCTTCGTCACCCGTCTTCAGGGTTTCGCACAGGCGCTCGTTGGAATCGCAGGGATAGAGTTCACCGGTGGCCACGCAGTTTCGGAAGAAGATGCGGGCGAAGCTCTCGGCCACCACGGCCTCGCAGCCGGCCGCGCCCATGGAGATGGGAGCGTGCTCGCGCGAGCTGCCGCAGCCGAAGTTGCGGCCGGCAATCACAATCTTGTAGGTCGTCTTCGTCTGGCCCTCAGGGACGTACTTCACCGGATACTGATCGTCGGGCAGACCGATCATCGCGTAGCTGCCGAGCTTTTCATACTCGTCGGGCTTGGTCGGGACGAGCGTGAGGTACTGCGCCGGGATGATTTGATCGGTGTCGATGTTGTCGCGAACGACGAAGATCGGGCTGGTGATAACGTTGGCCATGTTGGAACTGTCAAAGAAAGCGCACCGGAGGCGCGTGGCAAATGTTTTTGCGTGGTGACGCTTGGGTGGGCGCTCGGCGATGGTGATCAGACTGCGACCTTCCGGTCGCAGCTACATTACTTGCCGGCCGCCTTCGGCTCCTCGGCTTTGGGGGCCGGAGCGGGCGCCGCTTTCTTCTGGCCAAGGGGGTGTTCCTTCAGGATGTCGTCGACCATGTAGAAGATGTTGCGGTCCTTGGTTTGCTCGCGGATGCGCTTCACGTCCTCGGCTTTGACGAAGTCGAGGTCGTTGCCGAAGGACTGGTGCACGTAGGAGATGACAGCGGCGATTTCCTCGTCGTTCGCCAGCGGGCCGAAGCCGACCATGGGCGGTGTATTCTTCGACGGGCCGTAAGTTTTACCCTGGAACTTGAGGTCCCCGTAGAGGCCCTTGAGCACGATCTTGATGACGCGATCGTTGTCGTCGAGCCACTCGCTCTTCGCGAGCGCGGGGTAGGTGTTTTCCACGCCCTTGCCGTCCGGCTGATGGCAGGTGGAGCAATGGGCGTCGCGGTTGAAGACTTCCTTGCCGAGATTGTAGACCCGCTGCTCGTCCTTGCTCAGCTTGCGCGTGGGGCCAAACTTTTCTTCGCTATTCTGGCGCAGGCGCGCGGCGAGGAGCGGGTCGCCCTTGATGAGGTCGCCGGCCTCGGGCAGCGAGCCGAGCTGCTTCAGGGTCTCGCGGAAGCAGTAGTTGATGTAGTAGTCCTTCTCCATCATCTGGGACTTCACGGCCTCAATCGCCTTCGGGACGTCCTTGCCTTTCACGAAGCTGAGGGCACGGATGGCCTCGAGGCGCACGCGCGGGGAGGGATCCTTCACGGCCTCGGTGAGGATGGTGATCGCGTTGGGCACGCGATCCATCCAGTAGCAGGTCACGCGAACGGCTTGGGCGCGAGCGCGAGGCTCGGGCGATTTCAGCACGTCGTTGAGCAAGTCCAGGTTTACGATGTTCTGCCACTGGTGCACCCAGAGGGCTTCCAGGCGGTTGTGCTCGTAGTCCTTGTCCTTTTTATCGAGCGCCTTTTCCCACTTCTGCGTGGCGGCGATGACCTGCTTGGTGTCGCGCGTATCGAGCTCGATCTTGGCGCGCTGGCGCACGTTGTCCTCATGCACCTTCAGCAACTCGAGCAGGTTCTCGATGCTCTCGCCGGCGATCTTCTTCGGCGTGAGCAGCGGACGCGAGGGATACGTAATGCGGTAGATGCGGCCATGCTCGTGGTCGCGGTTGGGGTCGCGGAGGTGATGCTGGAGGTGGCCGATGAGCATCTGCGACCAGTCCATAAAATAGAGCGAGCCATCCGGAGCGACCGCGATGCCGCTGGGGCGGAAATTCGGGTTGCCCTTGATGTCGCCTTCCACGAGGGGCTCGATGGTTTCACCTTTGAGCCCGGCGCCGTCTTCGCTGACTTTTGCGCGGAAGATGCCCTGAAAGCCGATCACGTTCGTATTCAGGAACTGGCCCTGCCAATCATCCGGGAAATGGCCGCTCGAAAGAAGGTTCGATCCGGGAGTCGGACGCGACGGGCGATTCCAGAATTCCTTGTACTTGCCGTGCGAGCCGCTATCGAGATGGCCGCTGAAGCCCGGGCCAAAGTAGGTGTTGTTGCCCGTGGCATCCGTGATGAGATCGTTGCCCCAGTAATCGAACACGCGGCCGTGCGGGTTCGCAAAGCCGTAGGCAGCGTAGCGATCGAAGCGCGCGGTGCGCGGCTCGAAGCGGTAGATGCAGCCGTTCTGGTTACGCACGGGACCATTCAGCGTCTCCACGTTCGTGCGATGGAAAACACCGTCGCTGAAATACACGGCGCCGCCCGGTTCGTAGCAGATGGTATTGGTCTCGTGGTGTGAATCCGCGGCGTCGAGCCCGGTGACGAGACGCTCCTTCGTATCGGCGCGGCCGTCGCCATCCGTGTCGCGGAGGAACCACATGTCCGGCGACTGCATGACGAGGACACCGTCCTTATAAAACTGGAAGCCGGTGGGGCAGTTCAGGCCATCGGCAAAGGTCGTGCACTTCGTGAACTTGCCGGTCTTTTGATCGATATCGAACACGATCAGCTTGTCGAACACCTTGGTGGTCGGCTTGGTCTCGGGGTAGTTCGGCCACACCGCCACCCATAGGCGGCCGCGCGTGTCGAAGTTCATCTGCACCGGGTTGATGAGCTCCGGGAAATCCTTTTCCGACGCGATAAAGTCCACTTTCGCGCCCTCGGGCACCTTGATGAACTTCGTGGTTTCGGGCCCATCCACATACGCAATGGGCTCGGGTCGGTTCGCCGGCGTGGTATCGACCGGCGGCAGATTATCGTCCTTTACGGTGAAGGGCTGGCCCTTCGCCACGGCCCACACGGCCTTGTCGCGATTCGCCGTCTTCACGTCGCGCTGCGCCATTTCTTCGCCGAGGATGGTCGCGTTATCGGGCGCGTTCTTCGGGTCCTTGGCGTCGGCATATTTGATGCGCGAGCGCTGGCCGTAGATGTTGTACTGATCGACGGTGCGGTAGCGGTGGTGCCACTCGGTATTCTTCGCCAGCACGGCGTCGCGGATTTTGGCCACGGCGGGGTCGGTGATGGCCGGGGCTTCCTTGCCGAAGATCTCCTTGAACTGCAGCGGGGCGAAAGCGCGGTCGCCGTCGTCGGTGAGGTGGATGCCGTTGATCGTGAGCGGGCGGGCGGCCTGCGCGTAGAGCTGTTGGGAAGGCGTGAAGAGATCGACGAACTGCACATTGTTCGCCTTGGCCACCTCGGCCATCGCCTTGGTGTAGGCGGCGAGATTCTTGTTGTTCGCGGAGCCATCCGGGAAATTCACCGGATCCTTCAGATTTTCGTGCGCGATGGGTGAGAGGAGCACGACGCGGGGCTTGCCCTTGCCGTAATCGGCGCCGGCGAGCTTTTTCAAATAGGCATCGAGCGCGCTCTTGAAGTCGGCGAGCCCGGCTTCACCCTTGAACGATTCGTTGAAGCCCCAGTAGGCGAGGATCACGTTGGCGTGGAAGTCGGCGCCCCAGTGATAGGTCACGTCGGTCTTGCCGACTTTCAGGGTGGTATTCCCCGGCTTCATGTCGAGGAACTGCTCCAGCGTGGGAACCTCGTCACTGCGCGGGTGGACGTTTACCTCGTCGGCGGCGAAGCCGAGATTGCGCACGGTGAGGTCGAGGTTCGGATAGGCCTTGTAGATGAGCGATTCCAGCCAGGCGTGATGCTGCTGCCGATCAGCAAAACCGCTGCCGACGATCGCGACATGGTCCCCGGACTTGAGCTCGAGCTTTTGCTGGGCAAACGCGGGTTGAACAATCGCCACGGAGGCGGCAGCAAGAATGTATTGGAACTTCATACGTTAAGGTGGAAAGCGGAGAGGTTGGTGTGCGGGGAGAATCGCTGGGGGGCAAGTCCGTTAGAGGGAGCGTATTTAAATTTGGTGTGAAGCGCGGGAGGCGCGAGCATGTTTACGCAGAAAATCGCACGCCGTAAGTTACTGCAACGATGGGCCTTAGAAAACAGGAACAGGAATCCACAACGGAGGTATCGGTGGCGGAAAAGACAAAAAACAGGGCCGATAGAGGCAAAAATGGGCGCCTAGGCATGCGGGGGAGCATACCCGTGAATGTTCCGTTGAAAGGTTAAACTCTCCTGCTATTTCCCCGCTGGTTCTGCTTTCGGCAAAATTTGAATCGTCGTCGCCGGCCCCAGATCCGCCGGCTCGCTCCAGGAGCGGAGCGCCCAGACGACTTTTTTTCCCGGCGTCACCTCGATGGCCTGCACAGGCGGGTTCGCCGGGTCCAGTTTGCCGGACCATTGGTTGAACCAGTTATTGATCAGCGTGTTTCCGTTGGGCAGGCGCTGGGCGAGTTGCAGGCTGGTGATGTGGTATTCCGGGGAATCGGCGGGAGTCCATTCCCATACGGTTTCGCCTTTGCGGTTCAGTTCGCGGACGAATTTCTGATTGCTGGCCACGAGGATGTTTCCGTTCGCCAGCGGGGCGGCGGACCACACGCCGGGCACTGGGGTGGACCAAAGCTCTTTGCCAGTAAGGTCGTACTCGGCGACCTGGCCGAGGTCCATGTGGGCGACGAGGAGGGTGCCGGCGTCGGTCATGCGGGCATGGCGAAACTGGGCGTGGGTGCTCTTCGCATTTTTCACCGGCAGCACGAACTCTTTCTCCACGGCATTCGTTTCCTTTTTGAGGACGACAAATTTGGCGGGGTCTCCATTTTGGACGAACCACACGTGGCCCTCGGCCATCGACTGCGCGGTGTGGATCTCGGTGCCGGCGGGGGCATCGTAGTTCCAGACGACCTTCTTTTCAGCGGTCACTTCCGTGACGCCGTATTGGTGGGCGAAGAGGATGTTGCCGTTCGGCAGCAGGATGGCGTCGCTGATTTCGCCTTTGCCGTTGTGCGTGTAGGACCAGGCGATCTTTCCATCGCGCACGATGTACATGCGCTCTTCCTTCCCCTCCCCCGCGTAAAAGAAATCATGCTCAGCCAAGCCTTTGCCGGGCAGGACGTCCGGGATGGCTGGAGAAGAAGCGGCAGCAGCAGCGGCAGCTGGCTTTTCTTCAGCGTGGAGCGACAGGCAGAGCGCCGCGCTCATGAATAAAGCGAAGCGGGAGGAGGCGAGCGGTTTCATTATTCGGGTTTGTAGCGGTGGTAGCGCTGGCCATCGAGCAGGAGATCGTTTCCGTCGATGGCAGCGGTGACGGTGGAGGTTTTTTTGTCGTAGGAGATGGTGAGCTTATCCCCGTTCAAGCTCCATTTGCCTTCCCACATCGTGGCTTCGCCATCGGGGCCCTGCACGGAGAGGCGGCCATCCTTGAAGAAATCATACATGATGGTGCCTTTCACCGGCTGCCATCCATAGGTGCCCTTGGTGCTGTAGAGAAAGTTTTTGAGGTTGGGCTTAGTCTCGGCGTCGGCGAGCACGGTGGGCTGGTCAGCGGATGGAGCCAGGCGGTGGACCGCGGCGGTGGTGGTGAAGCTGGCGAAGCCCGCGAGGGCGGCCAGGATGAGGGCGCGGGTAGACATGGGCAAAGAAAAGGATGGGCGGCATAGAGAAGCAAGCCCAACCCCGGGCGGGCCCTCGATCGAGACCTCGAAAGCCCTGCTCAAGCCGGCGTCACCGAAGTGGTCAATTCCACGCGCTCATTCGATCCATTTTTTGACCGAGACGCCCGCCTTGATAGCGTGCTCCCTGTTTTGGTCCAGCCGCAGATCGATTTGGTCGTCGAGATGGCGCAATTTGAGGTCCGGACCGGGCTCCAGCGGTTTCCATCCATGCTGCAGGCCGTGGAGGATCACTTGCCGCACGATGTAAGGAGTGACGATGAACTGATTGATGGTCGAGTAGCCTCCCTCAGAATGCGGGATGAAGTCCTGATGATAGGCAAAATAGCAGGAAAGTTTTTGGCCGCAGGGCACGTGGGCCATGATCCAAAGATCGATCCAGCCATCGTTCCCGTTGGCACTCCAGAAGTAGAGTTGCCCGTCTACGATCATGCGGCGCTTTTTCTTTTTGTTGAAAGCCATGATTGGGGGCGTTTCACGGAAGCTACTACGGAAGGTGCCGATTTCCCATCCCTCTTTTGGCCGTGCCGAGGCACTTGCAACGGTTGGAACGGCTCCTGCTTAAAAAGTCTTCGCCTTTAGCCCGGGCGCTTCATCTGAAACCGTTTTCTCATGCAACCGACTTTTCCGGGCGCGGCCTTGGCTTGGCTGGCGCTGCTGGCTGGACCAGCAGCGGCGGCGGTGCCGGCGCTGGATTGGCAGACCCGCGGAGTCGGTGGAGGCGGGGCGCTCTTTTCGCCCTCCTTTAACCCGTTCAATCCGCAGGAGCTCTGGATCTCCTGTGACATGTCGGAGCTCTTTCAGTCGAAGACGCTGGGGACCTCGTGGGCGATGATTCCGTTTCGGAAGATTCAGGGGAACCGGGAATCATGCGTGCGGTTTACGTCGGACCCAAATGTGCTCTTCACCCTGGATTACACGGGGGACTTTCGCCAACTGAGCCGGAGCGGTGATGGGGGGAGGACGTGGAGCATCCTGCCCAGCTACCCGAATGGCGATGAGCCGATCACGTTCTGGGCGGACCCGGCGAGCACGCAGCGGTTGCTCTTCAATACCTACGACACGATCTATTTTTCCAGCAACGGAGGCAGCACCTGGAGCACGGCCTACACGAATGCGAATAGCAACCACGGCACCCGCATCGCGGGGGTCTTCTGGGATGGGACGGATGTCGTCATCGGGACCAATGTTGGGGTGGTCGCCAGCACCGACAACGGGGCGAACTTCACCCTTCGGACACTCACCGGAATTCCTTCTACTCAGAGGATCGTTTCGATGGGGGGTGGCCGCTCCGGCACCATGCGCCGCCTTGTGTGCGCAACCGTGACGACCTCGGTCGACGTGCCCGTAGACAATGACGAAGCGGTGGAGGATTTTTACGCGGGTCAACCCACCGGGCCGACGCTCTACACGCTGGACTGGGGCACCTCCACGGTGTGGCAGGCGCACACGACGGGCACCGCTTCCACGCACATGATCCCGTGGGTGGGAATGGCCACGAATGACGTTTCGGTGCTGTGGGCCGCGGGCATGGACCCGAATGAGAACCCGGTGATCTATCGGAGCATCGACGCCGGGGCGCACTGGAACAGTGTGTTGAACACGACCAACAACGGCAACGCCGCCACGGGCTGGGCGGGCGCGGGTGGCGACCGGGGGTGGAGCTATGGGGGGAATCCCGTGGGCTTTGCGGTGGCGCCGAACGATGCGACCAAGGCGGCGTTCACGGATTACGGCTTTTGCCATCTCACGACGAATGGGGGGACGAGCTGGCGGCAAGCCTACGTGAAACCGGCGGATCAAAATCCAGCCGGCGCCAATACGCCCACCGGGCACAGCTACCACAGCGTGGGGCTGGAAAATACAACGTGCTGGCAGGTATTCTTCGCCACCACGAACCGGCTGCTGCTGGGCAATTCGGACATCCGCGGCAGCAAGAGCGACGATGGCGGTTACTCGTGGAATTTCAACTACACGGGCCACAGCGACAACTCGATGTATCGCGTGGTGAAGGCCTCAAGCGGCAAGCTCTACGCGGCGACTTCCTCCACGCACGATTTGTATCAAAGCACCTACCTCACGGATGCGCGCATCGATGGCGGCAGCGGGAAGGTGATCGTGTCCTCGGACAATGGCTCCTCCTGGTCGCTGGTGAAGAATTTTGGGAAGCCGGTGATTTGGGTGGCGACGGATCCAACGAGCAGCACGCGGCTGTATGCCTCGGTGCTTCACGGGAATGGCGGAGCAGCGACTACGCTGGGTGGGATCTTTCGCACGGATAATCTCACCGCGGCGACGCCGACGTGGACCCAATGCGCGGCCCCGGCTGGGACGGAGGGGCATCCGTACAACATCGTGGTGCTCAATGATGGGACAGTGATCGCGACCTACAGCGGACGGCGCACCAGCACCTTCACCCCGAGCAGCGGCGTGTTTGTGAGCACCAACCAGGGCACTTCGTGGACGAACAAGAGCCACGCCAATATGAAGTATTGGACGAAAGACCTGGTGGTGGACCCGAACGATGCGGCGCAGAACACGTGGTATGGATGCGTCTTCAATGGCTGGGGCGGCACGGGGAATGGCTTTGGCGGCGTGTATCGTACGACGGACCGCGGGGCACACTGGACGCAGATTTTTTCCAACACGAACGTGCCCAGCCAGCTCGCGAATGTGGAGTCGATCACGGTGCATCCCACGAACGCGAACGTCGCCTACGTGACGACGGAAACCGAGGGACTGTGGTATACCAGCAATCTCACCGCGAACTCACCCACGTGGGAGGCGGTGACGACGTACCCATTCCGGCAGCCCACGCGGGTGTTCTTTGATCCCGCGGACACCGGAAAGATCTGGGTATCGAGCTTTGGCCACGGACTGTGTGTCGGCAATGCGCCGCTCGCGTCCTGGCGCGAAGAGCAATTTGGCCCGGCGAGCACGAATGCCACCATCTCCGGCGATGATGCCGACCCAGATGGCGACGGCGTGCGCAACCTGGCCGAATTTGCCCAGCACACGAATCCCCTGCAGCCTGATAGTTTTCCCCTCACCCCCAATGACACCGCCGGCCTCCCCGTGCTGAGCAACAATGCCGGTGGGTGGAAGTTTGAGTTCCTCCGCCGTTCCTCCGGCAGCAACCCCGGTATCACCTATATTGCAGAATCATCCACTGACCTCAACACGTGGCAGCCGCTGAGCGGCAGCCCACAAACCACCACACTCGATGACAACTGGGAACGCATTTCGTGGACCTTTGGCAATGGGGCTGCGCGCCTCTTTTTCCGGCTCCGCTTCACAAAACCATAACTCCGGAACCGGCAAACGGTTCCAAAACTGGTTTCTTATTCTGGTCGCCGCGCAGATCGGAATGATCGTGGTCGCCGCGCTGATGAGCTCTTCGTCGCTGCTGGACACGCTGCTGGCCTCGTATGAGCCGGTGCTGCAGCGATTGGACGCTCTCGTGCCGGCGGACCTTCCGCGGGAAGGAAACACGGTGCTGGGCTTTGCGCTGCTGAGCGTGAGCCTCTACGCGTATGCACTCGTGGGAGCCGTTCTCGGCTTCGTGGCGCAGAGTCTTTTCCGCACGGCGCGCTGAAGCAGCGCCTAGCGGTAGCCGTATTTTTCTCCCAGAGCGAGGCACTCGGCGAGCGACTTTAGGCCGCCGGTGCAGGTTTCGTCGCTGAGATTGGAAGCCGCGGCGCAGACGCCGTATTTGAGCTGCTCGACGACGGGCAACTCATCGTGCCAGCCGTAGAGGACGCCGGCGGCGAAGGCATCGCCGGCGCCGGCGGCACCTTTGATGTAGCCCTCCGCGGGCAGGCGCACCGAGCCATGCTCGGACCATTGGCCGTCGCGTCCGAGGGCCACCCCGCCCTCCGGGAAATGCACGACCACCCGCTCACGCACGCCGGCCTCGAGGAGCGATTGCATGGCGGCGCGCAGCTCCGCGCGATCAAGGGCGTCGCCATTGCGGACCTTGCGGCCCGTGACGCGGCCGGCCTCGAATTCATTCATGATGCAGTAATCCACGTACTTCAGCGCGGGGAGCACGATGTGGCCGAAGCGATCGCTATCCTCGCTCACGCAATCGATGCTCGTCTTCAGCCCCGCGGCTTGCGCGAGGGCAAGAACTTCCGCGGCCACGGTGCCGTGGGTGGGGCTGGGGCCGTCCATGCGGTCGAGCAGCAGCAGATAGCCAAGGTGGAAAATCTTCGCGTGCGAGGTGCTGAAGAGGAAGTGCTCGGGACCAAGCTCGGCATTCGCGCCGCGGGCGTGGAAGAAAGTGCGGCGGCCGTTTTGCTTTACGGTCATCACGTCGGTGAAGCTCGTCGGCGCCGTCTTGCTGCGGAGGAGGTTGGTGGTGTCGATGCCCTTCTCTTTACACACATCGAAGATCCATTGGCCATTGCTGTCGTCGCCCACGAGGCCGGCGGCGAGCATGGGGAACTTCGCGCCGAGAATCGCGAGGTCCACGAGGATATTGAAGGGCGAGCCACCGCTGCCTTTCGCCACGCTGAAGATATTGGCCAGCGCATCTTGCTGGGGCCAGACATCGATGATTTTGACGGCGTCAACAATCCAGTTGCCGCCGGCGAGGATTCCGGTGCGGTTGGTCATGCGGGGCGGGAAACACGATTCCAAGGCGGCTGTCGAGCTTCATCCCACGGCGCGCCGTTTCTACGAGGCAAAATGATGCAGGGCGTCGGTAGTTTTTCCGTCGCGCTCCCAGCGTAGGAAGCCGGTGATGGCGTTGTGGACAAATTTCTTCGCCTCCGCCACGGCGTCAGGGAGATGCAGTCCACGGGCGAGCGCCGCGGCAATGGCGGCGCTGGTGGTGCAGCCGGTGCCATGCGTGCTCACGCCCGGGACGAAGGGGGCCGCGAATTCGTGGAGCTCGCCGGCCGGGGTGACGAGGACGTCGACCGCGGTCTCCCCGCGGAGATGGCCGCCCTTGATGAGCCAGGCGCAGTCGTACTGCTGCGCGAGTTCCTGGCCAGCCGTGCGCATTTCGGCGACGCTGGCGATGGGGCGGCCAAGCAGCGCGCGGGCCTCATCGAGGTTGGGCGTGACGACCGTGGCGCGCGGGAAAAGCCGCTCGCGGTAGAGGGCGACGGCGTCGTCGTGCAGCAGGCGGTCGCCGCTGGTGGCCACCATCACGGGATCGACGACGAGCGGGATGGTGGCGGCTTGCGCGTCGAGCACCGTCCAAGCGGCGGCGATGATCTCGCGGGAGTAGAGCATGCCAGTTTTCATCGCGGCAACGGGGAAGGCGCCGAAGAGCAATCGCACCTGTTCGGCGACGATGCCGGCAGGAATCGGGTGGATGGCGGACACCTTCCCGGGCACCTCGGCGACCACACACGTGATGGCGGTAACACCGTAGCAGCCGAGCGCGCTGAACGTTTTGAGATCGGCCTGGGCGCCGGCGCCGGCGCTATTGTCTGAGCCGGCGATGGTGAGGACGACGGGCATGGTCATGGGAGGGATATCGGCGATGGGAACGGGACCGTCAATGAGCCGCCGCTCTCGAAGGCAAACGCTGAGAGGGCATTTCCTTGCATAGCGCTTCGCGCAGTGTTTTTCGATGCCGCCGGGACGACGGCGCTCCCCGGACCGTCCCGCCGATTTGGTGCTCTTTTTGAGTCGCAAAAGCGCATTCTTCCCGGCCATTCTCCGCGCGCCATGTCGCTGATCTTTTCACGCCTGCATCGCCGTTTCCACCCCGGGGCCATTCACCGCCGCGATTTTTTGAAGACGACGCTGGCGGCGGCCGCGGGGCTGATTGCGGGAGGCACCGCGTTTGCCGCGCCACGCAGCAATGCCCGCCGGGTGATTGTCGTGGGCGGGGGCTTTGCGGGCCTGGCATGTGCGCATGAGCTGCGCGCGCGGGGGATCAACGTGACCGTGCTGGAGGCGCGCAAGCGCACGGGCGGGCGGGTGCTGACCTTCCGTGATTTTGTGCGCGGCGCGAATGTCGAAGGCGGAGGGGAACTCATCGGCGCGAATCATCCGGCATGGCAGGGCTATGCAAAGAAATTTGGGCTCGGGATGCGGCACGTCACGGAGGATGAGGACGCAGAGTTCCCGGTGATTCTCGGCGGGAAGCGGCTCACGGCGAAGGAATCCGAAGTGCTCTACAAAGAGATGGACGCCGCCTATGCGACAATGATCGCCGATGCCAAGCCGGTGGATGCGGATGCGCCCTGGCAATCACCCAATGCGGCGGCGCTGGATCATCGCACCACGGCCCAATGGCTGCGCGACATTAAGGCTTCCAAGACGTGCAAGCAGGCGCTCGCCACCGAACTGCAAAACAACAATGGCGTGGTGCTGAGCCGGCAGAGCTACCTCGGCAATCTCACCCAGGTGAAGGGCGGCGGCCTGGAAAAATATTTCACGGACAGCGAGCTCTACCGCTGCCGTTCGGGCAACCAAAGCCTCGCGACTGCGCTGGCGGAAAGCATCGGTGAATCGCGCATCCGGCACGAAACACCGGTGCGGTCCATCCGGCTGCTGGCGGACAAAGTGATCGTGACGACACAGGCTGGAGAGAGCATCGAGGGCGATGAGGTAGTGCTCGCGGTGCCACCGCCGGTGTGGAATCGCATGGTGATCACGCCCGGCCTGCCCAGCGGGCTGAATCCGCAATTTGGGACGGTGGCCAAATTCCTCACGGCGGTGCGCGGCCGGTTCTGGAAGCGGCACAAGCTGGCGCCGGAAGCGCTGACGGACACGATGCTCGGGCTCACGTGGGAATCCACGGACGGGCAGTCCACCGCGCATGGTGCTTGCCTCGCCTGCTTCACCGGCGGACCGATGGCCGAGCGCGCGAGCCGCAGCGGCAACTCGGGCACCCACGAGGGGCTGCGCAAAGCCGTCGCGGAGATCTATGCGGAGGAGCCGCAGCAGTGTCTCGGCTCGCGCTTTGTCGATTGGCCCAATGATCGCCTGGCGGGCGGCGGATATTCCTTCCCAGCGCCCGGACAGGTCACGACCGTCGGCCCGCAGCTTGTGACAGCGCATGGGCGGCTGCACCTCGCGGGTGAGCATACGTGCTACAAGTTTGTCGGGTACATGGAGGGTGCGCTGCAGTCGGGCATTCGCGTGGCGAAGTCGATCACGCGCGAAGCGGTGCACCACACGGCGGCGGCAGCCGCACCGGCGATGGCAACGGCGTAGCAGCCATGGCGACAAAGCGCGAATTGCGGCAGGCGATTAGGGCGCTCCCGCCCTTGCCGCCGGACCAGCGCGGGGACATGAGCGCCCGGCTGTGCGCGGCCATCGTGGCCCTGCCGGCGTGGACTCAGGCGCGCTGTGTAGCGCTCTTTGCGCCGCTCGGTGGTGAGCCGGATGTAGAGGGACTATGGGCGCATCGCGGAGAGCGAGAGATGGTTTATCCGCGGGTGGAGGGGGAGTACATCTCGCTCTATGCGGTGGAGTCGTTGCACGAGCTGGTGCCGGGGGCTTTTGGCATTCGCGAGCCGGTGCCGCGGCATCCGGCCTTCATGCTGAGTGTGGATCTGGTGGTGATTCCGGGCGTGGCCTTCACGCGGCAGGGAGCGCGCTGTGGGCGAGGGAAGGGATACTACGATCGGTTGCTCGCGAGTCTGCCGCCGGCGGTGATGAAGATGGGGGTATGTTTTGAGCGGCAGATCGTGGAGGAGATGCCGCTGGAGGCGCATGATATCCTGATGGATCTGGTGGTGACGGAGAATGGAGTGGCGGGGTAGGTTTGCGCAGAGAGAGAAGCACTCAAACTAGCAGTCCGTCACAGTCCAATTGACGGGCACGAAAGGCGAAGCACGGAAAGTGGGACGGGGTTTTAGCGAGGCACGAGCAGAACCCGTCGTGGGGGAGCGCAGCGGGGCGGCGCGGAGCGCAAACGTCTTTTGACTCACCCAACATTCCTGCCGTGAAAGACAACTAGGCCCGGGGCGAGGGTGCACCGGCTCCCAGTAAACCCCGCTCCGCCAATCAGACACGACCTTCCGGTCGCAGCTCCATTATGGGGAGGTCGCGCGAACGCGGTAGATGCGGCGGACTTCGGCGGCAGGGGCGGTGCCGGTTTCGCTGCCGTCATCGGTCCAAGAGGCGACGTTGCCGGTGCCGGAAATCACAGTGGCCGTGGTTTGCCAGGTAGCTGCGGTGGGATCGTTTTTGTATTCCACGCTGTAGTTTAGGCCGACCGAAGTATGCCAACTGACCGTGCAAGTCGTGGGCGAATTGCGGGTGATGTGCGCGGAGGTGGTGGCAATGTCGGAGACGAACGGGTTGCCACCGAAGGCGTACTCCGCCGCGTTGTTGACGCCGTCCCCGTCGAGATCGGCGGTCGCGCCATTTGCGCCGGTGTTGTCGGCGGGATCGAGGCCGTTGGCGATCTCCCAGAGATCGGGGAGGCCGTCGCCGTCACTGTCGCCGGTAATGGTGCTGAGGGTCTGCACGCCGAGCTGGTAGGTGATGGTCCCACCAGAAAGGAAGTATTCAGCCTGCTGCGTTTCGGCGAGATTGCGGAGGTTCTTCGTATCGAACACCACGCCACCATCGCGATCGACGGCGGAGGGATTGAGGAGGAAATTGCTGCCGCTAGGGGTCACGAACAGACGCACGGGCTCGAGCGGATTCACGTTGAAGACGTTCAAGTTTGGCCCGCCGGGGGCGCGCGTCCGCAAGTTTTGCTGGCCGTTGAGCAACAGGTCCGCGAGATGCGGAGAGGCACCGAAGCGCACGTAGAGCGTGCCACCGAGCGGCAGACCGTGCGTGACCGTCGCGGAGGTGCTGCCGGGCATGAGCACAATGGTCTTTTGGATTTTGCCATCGCTGCTGGTGAAGCGCCAACCGGTGCCAGTGGGCGCGGCCGCGGCGGTGTAGAGATCATTGACGTATTGCGTCGTGCCCGCGCCCCCGCCGGACGGCGTGTAGAATTGATCCCGCATGGCGCTCACGCGGTACGCATTCACCGCGCCGCCCGTAATGTTGGTGTCCCCTTCCCGCTCGTCGGCGAGACCGGCATAGGTCATCGGGGCGCCGATGGCCTGGAAGACTTTATTGGTCACTGGATCGCGCGCCCAGCCGCCGACCAGCCGCCCGCCGATGCGCTCGAACATGAGGAAGAGGCGGTCATTGTAGAGCAGGTATTCGTTTTCGCCGTCGAGGTCGGGGTCTGATGCCTCGGAGACCACGCTGCTATTGAGCGCGCCCGTGGAGGCCTGCTGCGCCCACGTGCTGACACGGCTGTAGATGGCGGCATTTCGGAACTGCGCCTGCGAGACCTGCGCAAACGGCGCGAGCGTCTGCGAACTGATGTCCGGATAGATATACGCACCCGTGCTGTATTTGCTCAGATCGTTGTTCGTCTCGTTATGGAAGGCAGTTTCAAATGCGCCGGCAAACGCGGTCGCGCGGGCAAGCTTGGAGAGCGGACTGCTCGCGGAAATCGAGCCCACGGAATTCCAAGCATCGTTGGACACGCCATCCGTGCCCACGGTGCCAAATTTATGTGCGGCATTCAGCGTCGTGCCGGGGCGGATATCGAATTGCTTGTCGCGCAGGCTCTCCTCGCGGCCGGCTTGGCCGTTGTACCAATTGGCGTAGTCCTCCTGCGTGGCGTGGTCCACAAAGTCATGCGCGACGCGAGCGAGGCCAAGGCCGGTGCCGCGGTTCACCGTGCCCCATGTATTGCCATTGCCATCCGGCGGGACGTTCAAATCGACCTGACCGCTGGCGATTTGATCGGGCGTGACCAATTCCACCCACGGATGGCTGGCGAGCCAGCGGATGTTGGCATCGTAGGCGGCGGCATTTCCGCCCACGGCGAAGTCCTCCCAATTGCTCACGAAGACGAAGACCTGATCCTGCGAGGAGCTGCGCGCCTTGCGGAGGAACAGCTTGCGCAGGGCGACGGAGAGGCCGTGGTCGTCATTGCTGAAGAGCGCGCCAGAGAGGTTGTCGTTAATCACGAAGGCCTTCACGCCATTGACCGCATTGATCCGGTAGCCGTCATCAGACAGCGCGCTTTGGCGGCCGAACCATTTGAAGAGGTGCCGCTGCTGGTCGATGAACGTGTAGCCGAAACCCATTCCCGCAATCTGTGTGAGCGTGGAGCCGCCCGCCACACGCTCCGGATTCCACAGGACCTGCGACGAGACGTGCGGACCGTAGAAGTGCGTGAGGTATTCGTTCGCGAGCGAGATCGACGAGGCGTTGTAGCTCTGCGGGAAGAAGTCGAGAATGTGATCGCTGAACGTGGAACCGAGGAGCGAGACCACGCCCGCATCGGCGAGCGTGTGGATGCGGGCATTGAACGCCGGGCCATCGCGGTACTGGCGCGGCGAGGCGGGGTCCACCGCGGCCCACTGGATCGCCGAAGCGAGCGTGGGCGTGATGTGCATGGAGAGCGGCACATCGTAAGCGTCGTGCACATCGAGCGGGCGATAGTAGCCGGCGCCCTGCGCATTATTAATGAGTTGCTGGATGGTGCTGCCCGGCTGGAGGTGCTGATTGCCGTGCACGAGCGAAATGACTTTTACGCGGCGCCCGCGATCGTTGCTGGCATTGCGGCCAAAGTAGCTTTGCAGCTTGGCGTTCGCCCCACTGATGCCAGCCTGGTCGCCGTAATAATCGCTGGCGATGTAGTCGTCGTAGATTGTATCGCGGATGTCGGAGCGACCGCCGAGATCGCCTGCGCCCACGGGGTTGTTGCCGGTGCCGTCCTTCGTGGTGAAGACCTGGTAAATCAAGTCACCGGCGTCGACCCCATTCCAGCCGGCATCGCGCAGGGCCTGGCGGGAGATGCTGAATTCCACGCTATCCAGATCGCTGTTGAAATAAGCCTTTTTAAAGCCGTTCGCCGTATTTTGGTCGCGCGCGACCACGCCCATGCTGGCGAAGCTTTGGCCGATCGTAGTCGTGTTCGCGGCGGGATTTGTATCCACATACACCCGGCCATTGTTGCCGCTGTAGCAGGCGATCACGGCCTGCCAGCCCATGGTGGTCATCGTATCCACTTCATCGGGCAGGTTCTTCTCGCCCGCACCGGGATTGCCGATATTCACCACCACGTAGATATCCAGTTTTCCATCCTCGGCGAAGGGCACGAGGTCCGCCACATCGATGCGGAAATAGAAATTGCCGTCCCCACCATGGGCCACGTCGCCGCCGTCATGCGCGTAGAAGGCCACGAGGTCGCGCGAGGAATCGCCGCCATCGTTGGCGTGATAGATGTCGCCGCCACCATTATTCGGGCCATCCCCATCTTGCTCATCCAGCACGATGAGGTCATCGGCCGTCCAGTCCGTGAACTCCCGGGCATTCACAACGCCGCCGATAATCACGGGGAATTGTGGACCAATCACAATGCTGTTGGCCGGCGGGGGCACGGCGTTCTCCGGGGTGCGTGGATCCGTGCTATTCAGGTATTCCTGGAGGTTGGTGAAGGTGTCCCCATCGGGATCGCCATTCGCGCCGTTCTCAGGTAGGCCGGGCTTGCCGGTGCGCAGGCTCAAGCCCACGCCGGCATCCAGCGGGTCCAGGCCATGGGCGATTTCCCAGGCGTCCGGCATGCCGTCGCCATCGGTGTCCGCATTGCGCGGATCGGTCTCCGTCCATAGGATGCCGATCTGGTGGCCATTCGCGGGGTTCGTTTTGGGGAAGGCGGCTGAGATCTTTTGCGGGCTCAAGCGGCGCGAAACGTAGCCGCCCTGCGAGTAGCAAAGATCGCCGTAAACGCCGAAGCCGAGCGTGTTCGTATCGGTCACCGGGCCGAGCACCACGTAGTTGCCGAGACCGTCAGTGGCGCTGAGGTCCGCGAAGACCAGAGACACGCGACCATCGTGATCCGCGTCCTCGCTGCCGTCATTGGCACCGTCGCCATCGGTGTCGGAAGAATTCGGATCGGTTTCCAGAATCACCGCGCCTGCCGGGAGCTTGGCGAGGTCGAGCCGTGAGGTATTGCGAATCGTCGGCGGATGCGCGAGGAGCGACGTGATATTGCCACTCGCATCCACGAGGGCGATCTCTTCGCGGCCATTGCGGTTCGCGTCTTCCATGCCATCGAGCAGACCGTCGTCATCGGTGTCCGGCTTGTTCGGATTGGTCGTCGTTCCGGCGATAAGATCGGCGCGGCCGGTGTTCGCGTTGTAGCTCCAGGGATTGTAGAGTTCGTAACCCGCTGGGCGCGTCGCATTGCCGGTCACGTTGTAGAGCGGCGGGTCGGTGTCCGCGATGAAGTTGGGAAAGCCGTCGCCATTGGTATCCGTCGTGGTGTTGGTGCCGGGATCGCTCGCGCTCCCCCACCCTACTTCCAGACCGTCGGGCAAGCCGTCGCCGTCCGTGTCCACCAGGTTCGGATTCGTCTGCCCAAAAGCGAAGTGCCGGTGGACGTCTCCGTTGGTCCACGTGCTTGGGTCCGTCGTCGGATAATCCGTGATGGTCTGCTCGCCGACATCGCTCAGGCCATCATCATCGTCGTCTGTGTCATTTGGATCACTCGCTACCATTTGCCGGATCACCACGGTGGCATTGCGCGTGTCGCGCGCCTCGATGGTGTTCGTGTTGCCGTCGGTATCCATCCGCGCCTCGAAGGTGAAACTTCCCTCCGTCATGTTCGCCCAGAGAAAGCGCCAGATCTTGTGGTCTCCCTGGACGGTGAATTTCGTCGAATCCTCGTTAAGGATGAGCGTGGCCGCGCCCGCGCCGCGCGTGAAAACGATATCTACCGCCTGCGCTGTGCTCGCCGTCTCCACGACGATGATGGATTGCCGTTGCGCCGCGGTGGGTGAGGGAACATCCGGCAGCAGGATTTCGTATCGCTTGCCGTCGCTATCAAACTCCGGCGGCGTGGTGATGCTGATAAAGGGCGGCGCGGTGACCGGCTGCGCCTTCACGATGCGCGTGGCGACGAGCGAAGAGTTGCCGGGGCGCGTCATCGTGACCTCGATGGTGTGCTGGAAATTGGGATCGTCGTTGTAAAGGTTGGGCAGCGCGAATTGAAAATCGTGATAGCCGGGAGCCGAGTTGTAGGCGATGGGCAGCGCCTGCGCGGGCTGGAGGACGCCGCCCACATTTTCGCCACTGAGCTGGCTGGCGATCTTCACGGAAAAGCGCCCGCGCAGATCCGGCTCACTGAGACCGTCGCCAAGCGAATTGGTGAAACGCACCTTCATCACGTAGCCTTCACCGACCACTTGCCCATCCTGCTGCGGGAAAGCCACGAACATGCGGAGGTTGGGCCCGGCCGTATTCACCGTGCGCGTGAGCTCTGTCTGCCACGCGGTGGCAGGCGTGAGCGTGAGGTTCTTCGACGAGGAAAGCTCCAGCAGCCGCACTTTGATCGTAGCCGCGCCGCTCGACGGGATGTTCTTATAATCAAAGCGCCATTCACGCCCGTTGTACGCACTTTGCAGGGTAAGCGAGGGCGTGACCTCCGTGGCGCGCTGCCAGCAGGCGGGCAGATTTGCATCGAAGATGCCGTTGCCATTCACATCGGTGAAAGGCTCGCCGGCGTCGTGCACGCCATTGCCGTTCGTGTCACTGAAAGGCTCCGGGCCGCTGCCGTTGCCATTCTGCGTGCCCGTGGCGGCGTCATCATTGGAGGCGTCCGTGTCATCGATATGGTACCACACGTCGGTCACGTCGGAATTCGTTCGCACGACCGCGCCGTAGTTAGCCCCACCGAGCGTGTCGTTCGGCGCGGGAAACTTGATTTCGCCCTGCGGCATCTGCGTGTCGTAGTAGAAGGTCTGCGTCCACGTATTGTAGATGCTCGCACGTCCGCTCCGGCTCAGGAAGGCGCGGGCGCGCAGCACGTGAAAGCCCTCGGAGAGGCCGGTGCGCTCGGCGCCATAATCGTTGTGCGGGCGAACCTTCGCCGTGGTCGCGTTGAAGTTGGTGATTTGGAACACCGACTCCATCCGCAGCTTCAAATCCACATTGGCCGCGCTGCCCGGAAATACGCTCGCGGCCGTCTGGTTGATGTCGTTGCGGTAGCCGCCAATCTTGTAGCGCACCACGGTGCCGGCGGTCTGTGCGGGGATGGCACCCGTCCACCAGTCGGTGTGCTTCGGCCCGGGATCATCGGGCCCCGCGGTTTCAAAAGCCATCGCCACCACTTTCGTGGTTCCCTTGGGCACGCCGGCACTTCCTTCCGGCGCGGAGCCATCGGTGGTGTAGTAGAGGCGCAGGGTGTCGATCTCAAATTGGTAGCCGGACTTGACCTTCACCGTCATCGCCTGGCCCGCGGCGGCCGCCGGTTGCGGGGCAAACTGCGCGCCGCCGATGTCCCGGTTCGCTTCCGGATCGTGATAGATGTACGTCGCCGTGCTCGTGGAGGAGTTCGTCCCGACTCCCAGATTCACGGTGAAGCCCGCCGTGCCCACGGTGAATTGATACGTCTCCGAGCCGGGCGAACCGATCACATTCCGCGCGGTGTTCCGTGCCGCAAATTTTTCCACGATGCGCCGCACAAACTGCATCTTCTCAAAGCCGAGGAAGACATCCGTGCTCACCGCCGGCGGCCGGTCCCGCAGGTCTCCCGTGGTCGGCCCAAGGCCCATCTGCGAGTTGAGATCCACGCCGCCGTCCAGCTCCAGCAGGACGTCTTCCGCCGAGCCATCCGCCCGCGCGATAAAGGAAAGATTCGAGCCATTGGTCACCCGCGGGAGGTCGATGTTATAGCTGTAGTCCGTGTGGTCGGGATCCGTGAGGCCGTAGGGATTAAAGCCCGGGTCGCCATCGCGGCCATCCTTGCGCGTGACCGTGACCGTGCCGACCGTCTGCCCGCTTTGCTGGATAGTGATGGGCCGGACGTCGGACCCGGCGAAGACGCTCGGCTGCTCCGGTGAGCGCCAGCCAAAGGCGAAGTAGCCGCCCGGCGGGACCACGACCGACCCCAAATTGGAAGCGTAAGTGTAGAATCCCCCATTCACGGTGGAATAATTGAAGAGATACGCATCATTGTTCGACCCGCCTTGATTGGGGAAGGCCGTCGCAAAATTGCGCGCCTGCCCACTGGCGTAGTTGTCGTTCATCATGAAGAGCAGCGTCACGCCGTCCCCGTCGCTCATGCTGGTATTTTCGCGTTTGTCGATGCGCTCATAGGCGACAAAATCCGAATCAGAATACCGGCCGACCTGGCTTCCGCGCGCCATGTGGTTGTGAATGTAGAGCAGGTTCGGAATCTTGGCGTCGCCGAATTGGCCGAGGAAGTTCGTATTCGCGTGGCGCGGAAAGGCGCCGCCGCTCCCCTGCAGCACGCCGGCTTCGTTGTAGCCGTCGGTATAGATCAGCGGCAACCCGGAGCGCGTAAAGTAGTAGGCGTGCTGCAATTCGCGACGCGAAGCGTAATCGTTATCATGCGACTGCGCGTGCATCACCCCGAGGCCCGGCGCAAAGCCGCCGGCGCCCGGCTGGTCAAAACCCTGCAACCCGCTGCTCGGATTTCCGAGGCGATTGTTCAACTCATTGCGCAGCGGATTATCCACCAGCCGCATGCCGGCATTGAAATAGCCGTCGAACCCCGGCGGCTCGCCGAGATGCTCGCCAAACATCATCGCGTCGTCGCGCGGCTTCTCGGTGTCGAAGACACTGTCGCGGTGGTTGTCCCAATCGGAAAACCCGCGCACCACGTTGAACTGCTCCTGTGCCCCGCCGATGTAGCCGGCATTGGAGCTGTCCTTGTTCGCCCCGCTTTGCTGGCCGTAAAAATAATCCGGCACGTGCTTCACCGCATCGAGCCGGAAGCCGTCGCATTTCGTCCGGTCCATGAGCCAGCGCGCACTGCGGATGAGCATCCCATTCACGTCCTCCGGCACGGGATTGCCCATGTTGTATTTCCCGTCGCCTGCGCCCCACGCCGCCGTGTTGCGACCGGGCGTTAGCGGGTCCACGCCGCTGTCCGTAAACGGCTCGCAGGGTTCGCCAGGGTCGTGCTGGCCGTTGCCATTCAGATCCTTGAAATCAAAGCGGCCATTGCTCGCTCCCACGGTCACGCCGTTGTCCAGGTAGCCGACATCCTGGAACGGCTCTTTGTTCGCAAAGGGATAGACCGTCACGGTCACACCGCCGCCGCTCATGACCTGCGGGAGATCAGTATCGAGATAGTACTCGGGATTGTTCGGATGCCGGACGAAAACGATCTTCGGGATGTCGTCGCCCTCATTCTTGCCGTGGTTGGTGTTCGGGTTCTCCTGCGCGATGTCGATGAGGTCGGAGAGACCCAGGTTTTGCACCTGCCAGGTGTCGTTCCAGTCGCGCGTGTTGTCCCACTTACGATAAAAACCGTCCGAGGTTTTGCGGAGATGGAAGTCCTCCGGGACAAAGCCCGGATAGATATCGATGGGCGTCGATTCGTTGTAGCCCGGGACGTCAAACGCGTTGTGATTGGTGATGTTGTCGAAATACACGCGCAGGCCGAAACGGTGCGCGGTTTCCACCAACTCCAGCAACTCGGCCTCGGTGCCATACTTCGTCCGAACGGTCCCGCGCTGGTCCTTGCTGCCGAGATCGAAGCGGTCCCACAAATCGTAGCCCACGCTCAACCCGCCCGAGCCCTTGCAGGGTGGCGGCAGCCAGAGGGAATCGTACCCCGCCTCGGCCAGCTCCGGAATGCGCCGGGTGATCTCCCGCCAGTCGGTATTAAAATACTGCAGCATGCCCTCGGCACGGGCCATCACGGGGAGGAGCAGGAGCAGCCACAAGAGCAGCCGGGGCAGGACAAAACGGGTCGGAAACATCGGGATGGTTGGGTCGGAGGGTCCGCTATCGTAAGTCACGTTTCCCAGGTGCGCATCTGAAAAATTCGAGGTGCCTTAAGTAAACGGGGACGGGGCGCCGGCCACCTCGCAGCCACCAAAAACTTTCACAAAATTTCCGCGCACCATTTGCAATTCGCCCGGCGTAACGTGAAGCTCGTCCTCTTTGCGATGTCCAAAAAACGCCCAGCTTTCACCGTCACGCCGGACCCCGGCTCGATCCAGATTCGCGGCGCGCGGCAGAATAACCTGAAGGGCTTCGACCTCGACCTTCCGCTCGGCCAGCTCATCGTGGTCACTGGGCCCAGCGGCTCGGGGAAAAGCTCGCTCGCTTTCGATACGCTCTATGCCGAGGGGCAGCGCCGCTACGTGGAGACGTTTTCGCCCTACACGCGGCAGTTCCTCGACCGCATGGACAAGCCACGCGTGGACGAAATCCGGGGCATCCCGCCGGCCATCGCCATCGAGCAAAGCAACAACGTAAAGAGCACGCGCTCGACGGTCGGGACGATGACCGACCTGAACGATTATCTGAAACTCCTCTTCCCGCGGCTGGCAGCGGCCTTTTGCCCCGACTGCTCGCGTGAGGTGCGGCCGGAGACGGCACGGAGCGTCGTGGAGCACGTGATGGGGGTAGGGTCAGAAGTCAAGGGTCAGAAGTCAGAGGTCAGCTTCGCCAAAGGGGACGCGGTGCTGGTGACCTTTGGCGTCCCGGCACCGGCAGGGACGAAGCCGGCCGACTTCTTCAGCTTCCTCCACCAACAGGGATATCTGCGCGTGTGGATTGATGGTGCGATTATTCGGACGGACGAAGCACCGAAGCTCCAGCGGCTTCCGGCGGTGGTACAGGTCATCCAAGACCGCGTAACGATCGCGGAGGAAGGGCGGGCGCGGCTCACGGAGGCCATGGAGACTGCGCTGCGGCTGGGCAGCGGGAAGATCGCCATCGTGCCAGTGAAATCGGCGCCTGACGCCAAGGCCGCCGCGATCCCCTTCTCCACGGGGTGGCACTGCGCACATTGCGATATCGATATCACGCCACCCTCCGCGGGACTGTTTTCGTTCAATCATCCGCATGGCGCCTGTCCGACGTGCCGCGGCTTTGGTCGCACGATTTCCATCGATTTGATGAGGGCCATCCCGGAACGCTCGCTCAGCATCGCTGGCGGATGCGTCCGTCCGTTCCAGACGGAGAACGGCGCGGAGTGCCAGCGTGACCTGATGCGCGCGGCGCGTGACAAGGGCGTGGATGTGAAGTCGGCCTTTGCGGATCTGTTGCCCGAGGAGCAGGCCTGGCTCATCCATGGCGAAGACCACGAGCGCCCGCCGGCCAAGCGCCGGAGCGGCGAGGAACTGTGGAAGGAAGGCCTCTGGTATGGTGTCGCGGGCTTTTTCAAGTGGCTCGAATCCAAGGCCTACAAAATGCACGTGCGCGTGCTGCTGAGCCGCTACCGCAGCTACACGGAGTGCCCGGATTGCCGCGGCACTCGCTACCAGCCGGCCACGCTGAACTATCGCTTCTCCGGCAAAACGCTGCCCGAGCTGCAGGGCCTGCCCATCGCCGATTTGCTCGCGCTGCTCCAGACGGCGGCGCCGGGAAAATCCACGCCAGACGTCACCACGGAGATGCTCCTCGGCGAGGTGCTCTCGCGCATCGGCTATCTTGATTCCGTGGGGCTCGGCTATCTGTCGCTCGACCGCCCCACGCGCTCGTTGAGTGGCGGCGAGACGGAACGGGTAAACCTCACCACGTGCCTCGGTGCCAATCTGGTTAATACGCTCTTTGTCCTCGATGAACCCAGTGTCGGCCTGCATCCGCGCGATACCGGCCGGCTCATCCATGTGATGCAGTCGCTGCGCGACAAGGGCAATACGCTGCTCGTCGTGGAACACGAGGAGAGCGTCATCCGCGCCGCGGATCATCTCGTGGAGCTCGGCCCCGGCCGCGGCGAAGCGGGCGGCGACCTCATTTTCAACGGGCCCGCGCGGGACATGGTGAGTTCCGCGGCGCCGCGCCGCGGAAAGACGAACGGCACCAAAACCAAAGCTGCCACGCCGTCCGAGCCTTCGCTCACGGCGGCCTATCTTTCCGGCGCGAAGTCCATCCCGATTCCGGAGAGCCGCCGCCAGGCGACCGACTGGCTGCGCATCGAGGGCGCCACCGAGCACAATCTACAACATCTCGATGTGGAGATTCCGCTCGGTGTCTTTGCCTGCGTCACGGGCGTGAGCGGCAGCGGCAAGAGCACCCTCGTGCACAGTGTGCTTTACGAAAATCTCCTGCGGCAAAAGGGCCTGGCGAGCGAAAATCCCGCGGGCGCGCTCAAGTCGCTGCACGGTGCGGAACACATCGGGCAGGTGGTGCTCGTCGATCAGTCGCCGCTCGCCCGGACACCAAAGAGCACGCCGGCCCTGTATCTCGGGGTGTTCGACCACATCCGCGAGCTCTTTGCGATGACGCCCCGGGCGCTCAGCGAGGGCATGACGGCCAGCACCTTTTCGTTTAACGGCGGCGCGGGGCGTTGCGAGCGGTGCAGCGGGAGCGGCTTCGAGAAGATCGAGATGCAATTCCTCAGCGACGTCTTTGTTCGCTGCCCGGAATGCGAAGGCCGCCGCTACCAGCCGCATGTGATGAAGATTTTGCTCAACGGCAAATCTATCTCCGACGTGCTGGAAATGACCGTCACCGAGGCCGTCACCTTTTTCCAGCAACTCGGCACGAAGAAGGTCTTCACGCCGCTGAGCGTGCTCGCGGAGGTGGGCCTCGGCTATCTGCGCCTCGGCCAGCCGCTCAACGTGCTCAGCGGCGGCGAAAGCCAGCGGCTCAAGCTCGTGGAGCGCCTCGTGAATCCGACCTCCACCGCCGGCACCAACGGCGAGGCGCCATCCGGTGCGCACACGCTGCTCATCCTCGACGAGCCCACGACGGGCCTGCATTTCGACGACATCGCGCAGCTGCTCCGCGTCTTCGAACGCCTCGTGGCGCAGGGCAATTCGCTGCTCGTCATCGAGCACAACCTCGAGGTCATCAAGTGCGCCGACCACGTCATCGATCTCGGACCCGAGGCCGGCGCGCGCGGCGGCCAGCTCATCGCCTGCGGCTCGCCGGAGCAAATTGCAGAAGTCGCCGCGAGCCACACGGGGCGCTATCTCCGGGAGGTCCTCTCCGGTATTTCGGCCTCGGTCGCGGACGCAACGGCTTCCCTCCGGGCGGCCGAAACGCCCGCACGGGCCAACGGGGCCGCCGTCCGCAACCAGCACACGGCCATCACCATCTCCGGTGCCCGGGAACACAATCTCAAGAATCTCTCCGTCACCATCCCGCGCGATCAGCTCGTAGTCATCACCGGCCTGAGTGGCTCGGGCAAAAGCACGCTGGCCTTCGACCTTCTCTTCGCCGAAGGGCAGCGCCGCTTTCTCGACGTGATGTCGCCCTATGCGCGGCAATTCGTGGAGCAGCTCGAAAAGCCTGACGTGGACCGCATCACCGGCCTTCCGCCAAGCGTCGCCATCGAACAGCGCGTCACGCGCGGCGGCGGCAAAAGCACGGTCGCCACCGTCACGGAAGTCTATCATTTCCTCCGTCTGCTCTTCTCGAAGGTCGGGCTCCAGCATTGTCCAGACTGCGGCTGCGCGGTGCAGAAGCAGACGGCCACCGCGGTCACCAAGCAAGTCGAAGCCCTTGCGGCCAAAGGCCCGGTGCGCATCTTCGCCACCCTCATCAAAGCCCGCAAAGGCTTCCACACCGACGTGGCGAAGTGGGCCAAGCGCCAGGGCTTCGAGACACTGCTCGTCGATGGGTCCTTCGTGAAAGTCGATGCCTTCAAGGCGCTCGAGCGTTTCCGCGAGCACACCATCGAGGTGGAGATCGGCACGGCACGCCGCTCGGATCCGAAGATTGGCGCGCTCGTCAAAACCGCGCTGGAGCATGGCCGCGGCACGATCAAGGTGCTCGATGCCAAGAACCGTGGCACCGTGCTCAGTACGGAGCGCGCGTGCCCGCAATGCGGCACCTCCTTCGAAGAACTCGACCCGCGCCTGTTTTCCTTCAACTCCCCGCATGGCTGGTGCCCGGAGTGCCGCGGCTTTGGCGAAGTGTGGAAGCAATACATCAACCCGCGGCTCGAATCCGCGCTGGAGCAGGAACTCGACGTGGAGCGCCAGAGCGAGGGGCTGGAGGACGGCGAGACGCAGCCTTGCCCGCAGTGCCACGGCGCCCGACTCAATCCGCAAGCCCGCGCGGTGCGCATCAGCGGAAAGCCGATCGCGGATTTTGTAAATCTCTCGGTCCGCGACGCCCTCGCCACCGTGGATAAGCTGAAGTTTTCCGCCGAAGAAAAGCGCATCGCCCGCGACATCGTGCCGGAGATTTCCCAGCGCCTGCGCTTCATGGGCCAGGTGGGACTCGATTACCTCGCGCTCGCGCGCAGCGCCCGCACGCTCAGCGGTGGTGAAAGCCAGCGCATCCGGCTCGCGGCGCAACTCGGCAGCAATCTCCGCGGTGTGCTCTACGTGCTCGACGAACCCACCATCGGCCTGCACCCGCGCGATAACGATGCGCTGCTCGACACGCTGGAATCCCTGCGCGAACGCGGCAACTCGCTCGTGGTGGTGGAGCACGACGACGAAACGATGCGCCGCGCGGACACGATCCTCGACCTCGGCCCCGGCGCCGGCGTGCACGGCGGCGAAGTGGTGGCGCAGGGCAACATCGCCCAGATTCGCGCCAGCGCCGACAGCGCCACGGGCCGGTGCCTGCGCGAGCCGATGCGGCACCCCTCGCGCGGCGCGCGGCGCCCGCTGGACAAGGCGGATTGGCTGGAGCTCCGCAATGCGCAGGTGAACAACCTCAAGAAGGTGAACGTGCGTTTTCCGGTGGCCCGGCTGAGCGTAATTACCGGCATCAGCGGCAGTGGAAAAAGTACCCTGATGCGCGGCGCGCTGAAACCTGCCGTCGAAAATGCTCTCAAAAATGCGAGCAGCAAAACGGGCAAGCCCGGCAAAAGTGCGAAAAGGAAGGGCGGCGCCGACCTCTTCGGCACGCTCCATGGCGTCGAACATCTCGAGTCCATCCGTGAGGTGGATCAATCGCCCATTGGTAAAACGTCGCGCTCCACGCCCGCCACCTATCTCGGTGTATGGGATGAAATCCGCGCACTCTTCGCGCAGATCCCGCTGGCCCGCATGCGTGGATACACGGCCTCGCGCTTTTCGTTCAATACGGAGGGAGGCCGCTGCGAAACTTGCTCCGGCCAAGGCGTCATCCGGATGGAGATGGCCTTCCTCCCCACGAGCTATCACCCGTGTCCGGACTGCCATGGGATGCGCTTCAACCCGGCTACGCTGGAGGTGCTCTATGATGGCAAGAGCATCGGCGACGTGCTGAATCTGCCGCTCGCTGAAGCAGCGGAACTCTTCCGCGCACTGCCGAAGATCCATCGCCCGCTCGCGCTGCTGTGCGATACCGGCCTTGGCTATCTGCGGCTCGGCCAGCCCAGCCCCACGCTAAGTGGCGGGGAAGCCCAACGGCTCAAGCTCGTTTACGAACTCGCCCTTGGCGCGGCGCGCGAATCCCATGAGCGGATGCGCAAGATGCGCCAGCCGAAGAGCACGCTCTATCTTCTGGAAGAACCGACCATCGGCCTGCACATGGCCGACGTCGCGGAGTTGCTCAAGGTGCTCCATCGCCTCACGGACAGCGGGGCCACGGTGGTGGTCATCGAGCACCACCTCGCACTGATGGCCGATGCCGACTATGTCGTGGACATTGGCCCCGAGGCCGGAGCTGCTGGCGGTGAGGTCGTGGCCGCAGGCACGCCGGAGGAAGTAGCGGGATCCAAAGAGAGCCGGACGGCGCCATTCCTGCGGGAGACGCTCGGGCTGAAGCCGGGCAGGCGCGCGCGGCGATAATGTAGCTCCGACCGGAAGGTCGCGAGCCGATCAAGGATCCCGGGACGACGGCGTCCCGGCTCCCAGTGAGAGGCAGTTACTTCGGCTGCTGCTTGCTCGCCCCGCTGGCGTCGAGATCCAGCACGCGCGATTGCGTGTTGATCACGGGCTCAGGATTGGAGTTGGGCCCGAGTTCCTGGCGGCGCAAGGGCACCCAGAAAACGTTTTCGCCCTGGGCGAGTTGCACCCCGCCATCCACCACCTGGCGCATCACGAGATTGATGCGGTGGCCATCAAAAACCACCGGAACCATTTCGCCCTGCGAATAGGAGTGGCCATTCATGGTGGCAATGGGCGGCCTTCCACCAAGCAGGATACTCGTCACTGTGAAATACTCCGCCTTCAGCACCGGCTCTTTGTAAACATTCTTGGGCACCGTCGGCGCCGCCTTCGCGACCGTCGGCGCGATCTTCCCCTTCATACCAATCGGCCAAAAGGGAGGGCGCATTTCGTCCGTCAGCGAAAAGCTCGACTTGTTCTTCAAAACATACGGCTCCGGCTTGGGCTCGGCGGCCGCGGGCGCGGCGCCATTCGCCGCGGCATCCGGGGCCGCCGCCGGTTGCGCGGGCACGGGCGGATTGCGCACGGCCGAAGCCGAGACAGCCAGACCAGCGAGGAGGGCGAGGGCGAGTTTCATTGGCGAACGAGATTGTTGATGTTGAGATTGGCGCGCTGCACGGACACGTCGTCACGGCTCACTTCGATATCGAGGCCCTGGATTTCGAGCAGGGGCTCGCCGTTTTCCATTTCGGCCACGCCGCGGGCAAAGGCGGCGAAATCCACTTTGGGGATTTCCACGCCCCAATTCAGGCGCTTGTAGCCGGGCATGTCCTTTTCGATGCTCTCGTTGTTGGAGCGGGCGGTCACCTTGTCGATGCCCTGCTTTTTAAAGTATTCGGAGACCCGCGGCGGGAACCACGCCATCGGCGCGCCTTCCGGAATCATCGCGCCCACCTGCGCCAAAATCACTCTCGCCTCGGGCAGCTTGGCCTCCAGGTTCTTCGTCTTGTTAATTTGGGCTTTCTCGAGAGCGATCTTCGGCTCCAACGTTTCCACGTTCTTCTTCGCCATCTCCTGGCTGTTGATGGCCGGTCCGATCAGGAATTCGTAGAATCCGTAGACACAGATGATCATCAACATCGCGCCGAGCACGACCTTTTGCGTTTCTTCCTTGGTCAGCTTCATTATCGTTATTGTTCCTGTTGGGCTACTTTGCGCACACGACCGGCGGCCTTTGGGGCCGGTGGCGGCGGCGGCTCGGTGCCAAAGTTAAAGGTCAGACTGATGTTGAACGTCGCCGTGCGCAGGTTTTTGCCGTCCAGCGCCACGGTGTCCGCGGCTTCATCCAGGGTCTTAAAGGTAGCGGCGGTGTTCTTGAATTTTTTGCCCAGCTTTTCCGTGAGCGCCGTGCGGAAGTCCTCCGCCGTGGCCCGCGGCTCCTCGCCGGCGGCAATGCCTTCCATGCTGATGGTAATCTTCCGCAACCCCTCCCCTGTCATATCGCCGGCAAACTTCGTAATCTGCACGCTGGCCGGCACGACTACGCCGAGATCCTCAAGCACCGGAGCCCAGTAGAAGCGTTCCTCCATGCGCTTACCCAGCTTCTCCATGGTGGCGAGCTGTTTGGTGTATTCAGCCTCCTGCTCTTTGGCCTTGGCCTCCTGGGGTTCCAGTTGCTTCTGCAGAGCCTCCTGTGTCTCATACTCGTGCATGGCGCTGCTCTTCTTCCCGAGCTCCACGACGTACCAGCCCACTAGCCCGATGCCGATGATGATGATGAACATCGTCGCCAGCTTCAGCGGGTCGTATTGCGCCTGCTTTCGAGTCCGCAGGACTTCGTGATAGAGATTGATGCGTAGGGCCATGGTCAGTCTTTCAAAAGTTGAGTCGCCACCCCGAAGGCCACGCTATAGTCCAGCATCTCCGCCTGGAGCTGGGGCTGGCGCGACGCCGCGACGGCATTTTCACAGCTCTCCAGCGCCTGCCACGCCACGCAGGGCATACGCAGTTCCTCGCTCAGCACGCGGAGCATGGTCTTGCACTTGGCGGTTCCACCGGAGATCCAAATCTTGCCAATCGTCTCTTCGCGCCGGCCTTCGAAGAACCCGATGGAGCTGCCGATTTCGCGCGTCAGCGAGTTCAGCGCGATGCGCGCATTTTCCACCATGAGCTCGTCCTCCTGATCAAGGAGGGCGATGACCGCCTCGCGCGGCTCATTGCTCAGTGTGCAGAGCGATTCCAAAAAGGCGCGGCCGCCAAATTCGATATTGCGGATGAGCACCAGCTCCCGCTTGGAGCCGAGCATCATCGTGGAGCCCTCGTGCCCGATATCGAGCAGGAAGAAGGCGCCGCCGTTGAAGATGTCCGGCTTGGCGTAGGCGAACGCGTTAAACACGCTCACCGGGGAAAGCTGCAGGGCGGCCAGGGCGCCGGCGCCGCTCTTGTCGATTACTTCGCCGATGGTCGCAATCTGCGTGCGCGGCAGGCCCGCCACGAAGTAACGCTTTTGCGCATTGGCGGGCGCTTCCGGCCCCGGGGCCACCGGAATTTCTGCGCAATCAAGCACGAATTCCCGGGTATCCTGGTTTAGCAAAAGAGTGCCATTCAGCCGCAACGCGTCGCGCAGCACTTCCGTGGGCGTATCCGGCTGGTCAATGATGCGCACGAGCGCCTCGGGGCTGGTAATCGCCACGGCGCACGCCTTGGCCTTCCCGCCCATCTCACGCATCAGCGCTTTCAGCTGCTTGACCAATTCATCCGGGGTCCGTTCCACGTTGTCATCCACCACCTGTGAGGCAAAATGGGTTACCGCGATGCGGTTCCCGCCTTTGCGCTGGAGCAGGACGGATTTCAGACTGTGGCGCCCGATGTCGACGCCGATAACAGATGTGAGAGACTTGGCCATTTGGGTTGCTTCTTTTTTGAGAAAAGCACGGCCTGTGCCGCGTTTTCCGAAGGGCTGATAAAATTTACTTTACGGATTCGACTTCCGCATCGTTTCCGGCTGCCGGAGAGCCCGGTTTTTGGGGCTTCATTTCGTCGAGCATATACATCAGCACCCAAAGCGCGAGGGCCGCTCCAAACACAATCACACAGAGGGAAAAGACGCGGATGGCGTTTTTGTTGCCGGGCTCCACCGCCCGCTTCTGGCGCATTTGCGCCAATTGCAGATCGAGCATCTTCAAGAGTTGCTCTGGCGTGGCCTCTTGAGGTTTGGTCTTGGCCTCCATGGGCTTCACCTCCTCAACAGGCTTCTCTTCTTCTACGGGCTTTGTTTCTTCGATGGGCTTCACTTTTCAACGAGGGTTGCGATGATTTCGCAGGAAAGAGCTTATCTTGGGCCGTTCTTCGTCTTTCTTGCATTTCTGCTAGTGCTGGAGGTCGTGACTCGCATTGGTGATGGAACGGCTCAGTGGTTCCTCGCCTCGCCCAGTTACTGGATTTTTCCCCTGCAGACGGTGGTCTGCGGCGGCTTGCTGTGGAAATGGCGGCGAGCTTATGATTTTCGACCGCTCTCGGGTTGGTCCACCGCCATCGCGATCGGACTCACGGCGCTCGCCGTCTGGGTGGCGCCGCAGTGGCTCTTTCACGCGGCTCCGCGCACCAACGGATTTGATCCCGGTTTCTTTGGCGCCAGTGCCGGGGCTTACGGCGCAAATCTCACGCTGCGCCTCATCCGCATGATCGTCGTCGTCCCGCTCGTGGAGGAGATTTTCTGGCGCGGGTGGCTGCTGCGCTACCTCGTGCACGACGATTTCCGCACCGTGCCTTTCGGAACCTTCACGTGGAAATCCTTCCTGATCTCCAGCGGCGCCTTTTGCCTGGAGCACCAATTCGCCGACTGGCCCGCCGCCCTGCTCACCGGCGCGCTCTTCAATCTCGTCGCCTACCGCACCAAAAGCCTGGCCGCCTGTGTGGTGACGCACGCCGTCACCAATGCGGGCCTCGCCGTCTACATTCTAAAAACCGGGCAGTTTGGTTTTTGGTAACGGGGCGCCCGAGCGGACACCAGTTCCTGGAGTGCGGCAGCCCTCTGCCGCTTTCCACGGGAGGCATGGAACTCCCGCGGAGGCTCCGAGAGAGCCTGTGGTTCCCCCTCGTTAAAACCAGCCTTCTGTCGGCCCGTGGGGTGATTACGCAAAGATTCTCTCGCACCCTGCCTGCAAGGTTCCGTATAACCCGAAAAAGCGGCAGAGGCTGCAGAGGGCTGCCGTACATCCAAGAACTGGCGTAGATGCTTACTCCTTGAAGTCCGTATCCGCTTCTTTGAGATCCAGTTCCTTGATCCAGGCATTCCGGTAGCGCACGTCGTGACCTTCGCACTGAAGCTTGAGCCCGCCGGGCGTATCGGTGAGGCCTTTGCCGCCGTCATTCCCACCATCGATCCCGGAATTCGCACCGCCATAGACCTGTTTAATCTTTTGGTTCGTGTGAATCTTTTTCCCGTTGAAATAGATCGTGACCATCGGCTGCTCGGCGATTTTCCCGTCCTTGAACCGCGCGGCGCGGAAGGTGATGTCGTACGCATTCCATTTGCCGGTGCCGTTGTAGGCGTCGAAGGGCGCCGCCTTATCATTAATGACCGCGCCCATCCCGTGTGCGCCCAAGTCACCGTCCATGATTTGAATTTCAAATCTGTTTTGCAAATAGACGCCGCTATTGCCCCCGCGCTTCATACATACAAATTCGATGTGCAGGCGGAAGTCATGGTAGGTCTTCTTGGTCACAATATCAGCCGCGCCAAACTTGCCGCCATCGGCGGCGCGATCGTCCGTCATCACGACGGTCCCCTTGTCCACCGGGTCGTCCACGATCTTCCATTTGATCGGCATGGAGGATTTGAAGCCGGGTCCCTCCCAATAGATCCATTTTTCATCGAGCATCTGGCGCGAGCCATCGATGATGACTTCTGCGCCGTCGAGCGGCTTGGCGCCGACGCCGAGCTCGGCGAAGGCGGGCGTGGAAGTGACGAGAAGAAGCGAGAGGAGGTGACGGGTGGACATGCAGGGAGAACAACCTCACCGCATCGGAATGCCAAGGGGGAATTGCGCAAGACAAGAGGCGCCGTGGACTGCGGCAGCTCGCTGGCGCACTCCACGGCACGCCGCGCTCATCTGCCCGTCCTCCGAAACGCCCGCGACCTTCCGGTCGCAGCTACATTATCGCTTCACGGCGAGACGCGCCGCGATCTTCTCCGGCGTTTGCAGCGGAAGTGAGCAAGCCCCGTTGGCGCACACGAAAGCGGCGGCTTTGGGCAGTTTTGGCATTTCTACCTCGCTGCGCGGGAGAGGGCCTTCGCGGTCGTCGAGCCACTCGATGCGCGCATACCCCGGCGCATTCTTCAGCGCCGCGGCAAATAAGTTTTTTGCGTCAGGATCGTCCTTTTTCCCAATCACCGTGACGTGTGCCGGCTCCATGGTGAGCTCGCGATCCGCGAGCAAAATGCCGCTGGTCGCAAAGCCCTGACGTTCCACCATGGCGGGCGAGGCGATGAGTTTCATCGCATGCTCAGCCATGGCGCGATACGGCGCCTTGCCGGTGTGGTGGTGCAATAGATTCGTAAAGCGCACGACCCAGATATTTTCGTCCACCTGCGGCTTCGGCGTGAGCGGCGCCCCCTCGGCCTTCGCCGCAGTGATGAAACCACTCTCGCCGCGGAAATGCGCATCGATGTAGGTGCCCACCTGTTCCGCCTTCGCGAGCCACGGACGCTCCGCCGTGACCGTGTAGAGTGCGAGGAAGGCGCGCCCCATCGCCAGTGAATCCGCGAGGTACGGCCCCGCTGCGTCCATTTCATCGTGGCGGAAGCCACCGTCCGGCAGCGCGCGGTGCGCCATAATCCACTCGGCCGCATGCCGCGCCTCGGCGAGCACGTCGGCATCCCCCGTCGCGGCGTAGAGCGCGCAGAGTCCTGTGATCGCGAGCCCGTTTTCGCGCGAGTATTGATGCATATCCACGCGCGGGATGCCTTTCTTCCGGCGCTCGGCATCGCTCAATGCAAAGAACTCGCCGCTATGCTCGCCCTGTACCACATCGGCGTCCTGGCTGACGTAGAAGGCACCTTCCGGTGAGGTGAGGAAAAGATTCAAAAAGCTCCGGATCTTCTTGGCGGGCGCCAGCCACTCGGGCTCCCGGCGCAGCGAAGCCGCGAGTGAAAACACCCGAATGTTCTCCGCCTGGAAGGGCATGATTTTCTCAAAGTGCGGATGATCCCAATCGCCATCCGTGGAGTACTGATAAACGCCGCCCCACGCGGGATCGATGAGTTTCAACCCCGACTTCATCGTCTGCACGCCCATGGCCACGAGTTTCGGATCGCTGTCTGTAAGACAATATTCGATCGCGTCCCAATTTAGGTAATGGTGCACTGAGCCCCAGCCGCCGCGCTCCGTGTCGTAGGCGTCGACGAAAAACTTGCGTGCCGCGGCGCGCTGCTCCTGGGTGAGCGCCGCTTCGCTCGCCGAGACTATTGGCGCTTCATTCACCACGGACGGCCCGGGCGTCGGGTCGTCGACAAACGCCTGGAGCATCGAGGCCATCGGCTTCGGAGGAATGTAGCCCTGCCGCTTCGCCAGTTCCGTGCCGTCCCACTTGAAGACGATTGTCGCCGGCCAGCCGTAGTCCTCATAGCGATTCGCGAGGTCGGGCCGCGCATCCTGATCCACATGCACCGGAATGTATTTCTCGCGCAGCAGCTTGATCACCTCGGGGTCCGAGTAGGTCAACTCGTCCATCACATGGCACCAGTGGCACCAGCGCGCCCCGAGATCGAGCAGCACCAGCTTCTTCTCCGCCTTTGCTTTTTCAAAAATGTTATCGGACCACGCCTGCCATTCGATCTTCGGCTTCTCCTCCGCCCGCGCCAGCGGCGCCGCTCCAGACCAGACCAGCGCCACAAATGCGACGCACGAACCGCCGAGCCAAAAACGCGAAAGGGTAGTTTTCATGCCGCCATGAGAGTGGGCAGCACCGGCTGATATTCCCAACAAAATATTGGCGACGATCGAGAGGCGAAGGAACGTGGGACCGGTTTCCAGTCGGTAGCCGCAGCCGGGAGGCTGCGAATTTCGACCACGACTTTTTGCCAGTGCTATAGGTTTCAGAAAAGTGGGAGCCCTTCTCCGCGGCCTTCCGGCCACGGCTGCACTCGCACATCGCATCGCGAGGCTTCAGTTTTCTTAATCCTTCTTCTCCAAAAACCGTCGCACGCGATCGGCAGCGATGCCGCGCGCGTATTTCCGCTGCACTTCCGCCACCGCTTGCGCGCGCTGGAGCGGATCGGGAATGGCCTCGGTCGCCTTCAAGGCTCCTTGAAAATGATCCAGCTCATACGCAATTTGCTGCCCCTGCGAAGTGATATCCGCCCGCTCTTTTTGCGTCAGATGCCACGACAGCGGCGGGTCTCCCACGAAAGAAAAGGCGGCATTCTCCACCTCGATGCCCCGCGCTTTCCAGTACCGCGCGAACACATCAAAAAATTCGTCGGAGCGCAGTTGCTGACCAGCGACCCGGGATTGGTAGAGGCCGAAAATCGGCGCGGTGAGTTGAAAGAAAAAGCCCGGGGCGCACGTGAGGGGCTCTTCGTTGGTTTGCGCGTAGCGGATCTGGATGACGAGGATGCGCCCATGAGTCGCCGCCGGCGGCCGCTGCTCATTATCCGTCTGGAGTTTGACCCGTTGCCAGAAATGCAAGGAGCGCGTGCCGAAGATTTCCATCAACCCCTCGTCAAGCCACGCATTCAGCGCGACGATGCCGTAGTTGTCGTAATAGCCACCGTCCAACTGATGCTCAGCGCGCCGCGTTTTGAGCTTGGGATCCGGCCGGGCCGAGGGACTCACCCACGGAAAGGTCGCCGACAATCGAGCGCCGGTCGTGACCGCCGTGGTCAGCAGCGGAAAGGGTTCTTCCGGACCGTCGGGGCGGCGATGGACATTCGCCTGCCGCACATTGAAATTCCAATCGGCGACCTTGGAAGTGCCGTAGATTATCGGCCGCCCGCTCTCCCTGGTGCCCGAGGTAAAGAGCACCACCGGCATGTTTTTCTGTCGCACCCGTTCGCTCCAATCCCACAGCGTCACATGCTCCAGTTCGCGATCCCCCGAGGCCCGGCTGTTTTCCGCCCAAGCCTCCTCCAGCGCGCGCCCACGGTCATCCCCCCACGGTACCGGGAAAAGATAGCCGAGCAAATCGTGATACGTCAGCGCCGCCACGCCGGAGCTGAGACTGGAAGTCTGGACCACCGCACGGATCGTCGAACCGGCCGCCGGCGGCCGCGTGCCTGGGACCGGATAAGTGCCATGCGTATAGAGCATGGAGCCGTACGCTCCGCCCGAGGTCCCGCTCAGCAAGCAGATGTGCTCGGATAGTTTCTCGCAGCCGGGGATCTCCCCGAGCCGTGTGAGCACCTCCACCTCCCAGGCCCCGGAATGAATGCCCCCGCCGACCGCCGAGACACAGACCAACCCGGGATTGAGCCCCAGATATTTCGAAAGGTTGTTATCCGGCTGCGCCTGGGGATTGGGAATGCCCAGCACCGAAGCCGCGCTCGGCAGATCGTAGTCCGTCTGCATCCGGTTTTCGACCTGCGGCGTCAGATAGATGTAGTCGCCCCGCCACACGTTGGAGACCATCAGCCATACCGAAACCAGGATGAGGAAAGACGCCCGGTAGCGATCCAAAAAGAAGGCTGCCGCCGACAACAGCCAGGAAAGAGACAGCAGCGAGAGCAACACGTAGAGCCCTGCCGGCATCGCTGCCGGACGGCACGTCCATTTGACCACGGCAAACGCCGTCCAGGAAAACAGGCAGAAGATCCCCGCCCGCAGATGGCCCCGGGCAATATACTTCTCCTCGTTCTCCGTCACCGCGTAGCCCGGCCCGAGCCACGCAAAGAAGCGGTGCCAGATTTTGCCCAGGTCCACCCGGACCTTCTCGCGAAACCAATCCCGTGCGACAAAATGCGCCGCGAGCGCCGGGAGACACCCCGCGCAGCCCCACAGCACGTAGGCCAGCCATGAGCCCGGCGGCTGCGGCGTGTCCTGCGGCAACCATTGGATCATCGCCGGCATCGTCGCCCGCAGGAGGCAGCAGGCCACTACCGTGGCAATCGGGCCAAACAGAAACAAGCCGCGCATGACCCACTCCAGCCAGCGCGGCGCGGGGGTCAGCTTCCGGCTGAGGTGAAACCGATGAGGGCCGTAGTGATACACGAGCCACGCCGTTTCAAAAAAACTCGAAACCAAAAAGCCCAGCACGAGCGTGATGACCCCGAAGCCGGCCGGCCCGGTTTCATACGCCCCGCGCACGAGGGCTGACGGCCCGAAATCGAAAATGATGCACACGGGCAGCGCGGCCACCAGCAGGGAGATAATCAGCGGCACGCGGAGCAGCGTGCCCCACAAAAGACAGAGGCCGACGAATCGAAGGACCGCGCAAAAAACGGCTTTAATCCATTGCATAGAATTAAGTTCGCTCACTCGAAATTTTACCTGGGAACGGCGACAAGTAGGCGACGAATGAGCCCCTCGGTCAACGCCAATCAACCGTCCGCGCGGTCGCGCGCTACGGCTCGCGCTCTTCCGCCGGAATGTGCACCACGGTCAGTGCCACCGAGTCCCACGCCTTGCTGTTTCCGCGATTGTTGTTCCACGTGAGGTACAGCTTGTCACCGGCGGGATCGATCGCCGAGCTGTAGCTGCCTTTGAGCAGATTTCCGAGCTTCTCCGCGTAAAACGGCCCGAGAAACGCAATCACCTTCTTGGTCCGCTTTTTCACGTCAAACTGCACCACGGCGCAGCCGTCCTTGTCGCTGCCGCCATGCGCGCCGGGGACGTAGTAGAGATAGCGCCCCGTGGGATCGACATCGAGAGACGCCACGTAGGTCTGCGTCCCCACCGCCGCGGGCCCGAGGGACTCGATCTGCTCGGTCTTGGTATTGAACGCATAGATCGTCGCCTCCGCCTCGCCTTTGCTGCTTTCCGAGATGGTGTAGACGAAGCCGTCCTTCGTCTCTTGCGTGGCCGAACGAATGCCGATCGTGCCGGGAATTTCCACCGGTGCGCCGCCCTGATCCGGATCATAGCGGAACAGGTGCCCCGACTTGCTGCCCTCGAAATACACGCGCCCCGTGGACGGCGCAAAAATCATGTAGCGCGCCGGCCCATCCGCACCCGCATAAAGCACCTTCTGCGCGCGCACATCGTACGCGAAAAATTGGATCCCCAGCGGGTCCGTGTCCACCCCCGGCGCGGTGCCGCCGTAGTAGATGAGCCGCTTTGGGTCGAGCACGCTGCACGGGATGCAGTGCTTCGGGACCGGCCCCTGCGCGACCACCTCCGCCGCACCCGTCGCCGGGTCGCACCGCACAATCCAGTCGCCTTGGTAGAAATGAGCATCCGTGGTAATCTTCGTCGAGCCGCGGTGCGTGGAAAAGTAGAGCCAGCCGTCACTGCCGAGGTCGAGCCGGCTGTGGATTTTCCCCGGCGTGTAGTGGTCCTCCGGGAGCTGCAGGAGCTTCTTCAAATCGACGAGCTGCCGGAACTGCTTCGTCGCCGGATCAAATTCGTAAACGAATGCATTTCCCAGCGCCTGGTGGTCGCCGATGGACGCGTAGTACTTGCCATTCGCAGCGACGCTATCGCCCCACGCCGACCACGGGTTGCCCTGATACATTTGACCGGGAAAGAACAGAAAATCGACCTTGGGCACGCGCGCGGCCAGCGGCACATCCGCGGGAAAACCAGCGGGCCGTTTCAGAAACTCGGGCGTTTGGTCGGTGATGCACGATGAGCCGTTCGGCAGCACTGGTGGGAAAAAAGGGGCCGGCGCCGCTGCCGGCTTCTCGGCCGCGAAAGCAAACACGGAAAGCAGAGGCACCAACGTGACGCCAGGCATGGGAACGCGGAAAAATTTCATGGTTCTTCGAGGGTGAAAAGTTGGCCGGTTTTCACGGCGGGCTTTTTCAGCAATTTGCCATTCGGCAGGCGCACTTCGAGATCCACGGTCTCCGCGCCGCCAAGGCCGAAATGGCAAATCGCCGGCTGCCCACCCGCATAGCCAAAGCCCGTCTGGATTTCCTGGCAGCCGAGCAGCTTTCCCGTCTCGCCCGAGTGCCCGGCGGCAAACACGCTCACCCGCGAGCCGAGTCCCATCGCGTTGAAGGTGCGCCCCTGCACGCGCACCTCCAGCCATGCCTTCGCGGCGCTCTCATTGTGCAGCAGCCGCGAGTGATTCCCCGCAAACCAATTCACGAAAAACAGATCGAGCCGCCCGTCGTTGTCGTAATCGCCCGTTGGCCCCGTGGGATAATACACCATCGGCATCGCGATCGCGTGCGGTGGAGTAAAGTGCGGCACGCCATCGCGCAGGCCATCCGCGTGGTAGATGAGCGGTGTCACGCTCCCATCATCCACCCATGCCGCCGAGACGTAGATGTCCGGCCAGCCGTCATTGTCGAAATCCTGAATCTCCACGTGCGGACACCGCACCGGCACGATGTCCGCCAATCCAGCCTCGCGCGTGATTTCGCGAAACTCCGGCAACCCGTCCTTCACACCTTCATTGAGAAACACGCGGTTGCGCGCCTTCACTGAGTGCGCGCTTACCACGAGGTCGAATCGGCCATCGCGGTTGAGATCGCCAAACGCCACGCCACACGGCCAGTCCTCATTATCAAACGCCTCGTGTTTAAACACCGGTGCCAGTTCCACCGCCTCGCGGTATTTATGCCCCGGCTGGCTGAGAAACAGACGGTTGCTGTGGCCCACGAAAAAGTCCGGCCGCCCGTCGTCATTGAGATCCGCGATCCCCACCCCCAGCCCAAACAGATCCGACGGCAGCCCCGCCTCCGCCGTCACGTCCTTGAATTTCAAACCGCCGAGATTCTTCAGCAGCACCGAGTGCGGGCCGCGCGTGAACTTGTCCTCGATGATGAGCAGATCGAGCAAAGCATCGCCGTCATAGTCGAGCACGCCGACATTGCGCGAAGTAAAGAGCGTCTCAGGACACGCGCCGCTCGCCGCCGAGATGTCCACCAACTTCCCGCCGCCCTCGTTGCGAAAAAGCTGGCTGTGCTGCACCTGCGCCGACTGCTGCGGCTCGCTCCCTTTGCCAGCCTTCTGCTTCGCGTTGTTGGACACGTAGAGTTCCAGCGTTCCGTTGTTGTCCAAATCCGCAAACACCGCCCCACTCGTTCGCGCATACGTGGCGATGCCCGCGATCTCGGCGCTCGTAAAATGGCCATCGCCCGCATTGCGGAACAAGTGATTGGCCACGGGGCCTGCCGCCGGTGCGTACTCTGCGTTCGGCCGATCGCAAAAGCCGCCGACGAACAGATCGATGCGCCCATCGCCATCAAAATCCCCCCACGCCCCGCCATGCCCCATTAACCCTGCCAGCGGCGCCATCAGGCCCGCGGTCTCCGTTACCTCCGCGAACCGAATCGCCGGCTCCGCGGTGCGGGCGGAAATGGACGTCGAAAGGAAAAGGCCGGCGGCCAGGCGAAGAGTTCCGAGGAGGCGCATGGTGCGAAGACATGAACCGGAAAGCGGTCGCACATTAGGCATCAGCCCACTCAAATTAGCGAGTGTCAAAAGGCGGTGTGGCGCTGCCGCTTCCCATCGCACTCCAAGATCGTCACCACATATTCGCCTCGGCACCGGCAGCACGCCCACTAAAACACCATCGTATCATGAAGTGCTTCTTCGCGCTCCTCATCACACTCACCGCTATCGCCCACGCCGAACTCCCCCAGCCTCTGCCCGACCTCGATCGCCAAAAACACCACCTCCGCCTCGTCACCTACAACATCCTCGGCGGACGCAATACCGACGGCGCCCGCGATCTCACCCGCGTCGCCAGCGTCCTCAAAATCCTCAACCCGGACCTCGTCGCGATGCAGGAAGTGGACGTAAAGACCCGGCGCATCAAGGGTGTCGACGTCCCCGCCGAACTCGGAAAACTTACGGGCCTCCAGCCCTTCTTCGCCGAGGCCATGCCGTTTGACGGTGGCAGCTACGGCGAGGGCGCCCTCGCGCGCGTGCCCGTGGACATCCACCACGCCCACGCTCTGCCAGCGCGCGCGAAAAGCGAGCCCCGCGCCGCCCTGGAGCTCGACTGCCGGCTCAGCGAAGCGCCCGATGCGCCCAAGTTCCGCTTCATCGCCACCCACCTGGATCACCAGCGCGCCCCCGAGGATCGCGAGATGCAGGTGAAGAAGCTCCTCGAGCTTTTCCCCGAGCCCTCCAGCGCTCCGCTCGCACTGCTCGCCGGCGATTTCAACGCCGAGCTCTCCGACGGCGCGCTCCAGACGCTCCAGCCCAAGTGGACACCCGTCTGGCCCGGCGGAAAAGCCGTGCTCACCTTTCCTTCCGACAAACCCAAAATCGCCATCGATCACGTCTTCTTCGGCTCCGAAGCCAAATGGAAAGTCCTCCGTGTGGCGGCGGGAGTAGACATTTTCCCGGGCAACGCCGACTGGCAGGCCCTGCTCGAAAAGGCGTCCGACCACGTGCCGGTGATGGTCGAACTGGAGATGCCGTAATTCGCCTTGGCGTCTACCCAACGATCCGCATCACCCACACCGTCGCCGCCGCCAGGATGGCCCCGCACGGCAACGTCACCACCCAGGCCGCGACGATTTGCAGGATGCTCTTTAGCTTCGCCTGCTTCGTCACCAGCCCAATGCCCGTCAGCGTCCCCACACCTACATGCGTCGTGCTCACGGGCAGGCCGAAAACACTCGCCGCAATCACTAACCCGGCCGTGGCCAAGTTGGCGGAAAAGCCCTGCCCCGGATTCATGCCCGTGATCTTTTTCGAAAGCGTCTCCGCCACGCGCCGGGCATGCAACAGGCCGCCCACGGTCATCACCGCCGCAATGCAGAGAAGGCAGCCCTGCACCCCGAGGCTGTGCGCCACGAGCAGCAGCGCCGCCATCTTTGGCGTGTCATTCAGCCCGCGCGCAAACCCCACCGCTCCACCGCTCAAGAAGTGCAGTGCATCCAGCGTCCGCGTCCGGTGGTCCGGCGCCAGCCGCGCCGACCGCAGGATTATGTAAATGAGCGGCCCGGCCGCGAGCGCGAGCAGCGGACTGATCAGCAGCGGCTGAAAAAACTTCGCCCACAGGGCGCCCCAGTTCACCACCGACCATCCCCCCGTCGCCAAGCCGGCGCCGATGAGCGAGCCCACCAATCCATGCGTGGTGGAGATCGGAAAGCCCAGCCGCGTCGCCAGCATGCACGTCAGCGCCGTCCCGAGTGCGACGGGAAAGACGAACGATTGTGAAATCACATACTCCGCCGGCACCAGTCCGTTGCCGCTAAAGGTCTTTAGCAGTTTCTCAGACAGCCACAGCGCCGTCAGCGCCCCCGCCAGCGTGGTCGCCGTGCCCCACCACAGCGACGTCCGAAAGCTCGCCGTCCCGCTCCCATAAATGGAAGCCACCCCCTTGAAGTTATCATTCGCCCCGTTCGCATAGGCGACAAACAACACGGCGAGAAAAAGCAATGTGACAATCATAAGACGTGGAATGCGGAAGCAAAAATACTCCACCCCCGAGCGCGGGATGGAGCCATTTGCACATTTGCGCATATTCGCATCACTATCACCCTGTCCAGTCCCGTCTCCAGCCAGGGCAAGATCCACTCTTTTCCACCCGGCACTCTCTTAAATCCACCCTCGAAAATCCCGAAACTTCGCTACAACGAAATCAACGGGAAAAGGTTAACCTGCCTGTGTCGCCGCGTCACCGTCGAACCACACCGTCAAATCCGCCGTCTGCCCGTCCTTCTCCCAAAGGGCGGCGGACTCCTCTGCTCGCGCCCCTTTGCGCTCTGGCCATCGGGCTGACTGCGCCCTTCGCCCAAGCCGATGATGCGGCTACGCTTTGGACGCGCAAGGTGCAGCCTCTTTTCGACGTCCATTGCGTGAAGTGCCACGGCCCGCTGGAACAAAAAAGCGGCCTGGAGCTCGACACGCCCGAGGCCATTTTGAAAGGCGGCGATGACGGCGCGGTGATCTCCGCCGGCAAACCCGAAACCAGCGCGCTTTATCTCAATCTCGCCAGCGGCGCCGATCCGCACATGCCGCCGAAGAAGCAGCTGTCCGACGCCGAGCGCGAAATGGTCCGGGCCTGGATCGCCGCGATGCCCGCCATGCCGGAAAAGCCCAAGGCTCCGGAGGTGGAAACGCGTAACTTCACCTCGGTCACCGAGGCCATCGATACGCTCATTTCCGAAGGCTGGACCCAGCGCAGCGTGCAACCGGCCAAGCCCGTAAGTGACTCGGTGTGGTGCCGGCGCGTCTATCTCGATCTCGCGGGCCGCATCCCCACCCTGCCGGAGCTCAACGTTTTCCTCAGTCAGCCTGCCGAAACGCGCCGCACTGCGCTCGTGGATCAGCTGCTCGCCTCGCCGGAATATCCAGTGCACATGCGCGAGCTGTGGGACGTGTTCCTCATGGGCCGCACGAAGCGCGATAACCAGGAGGATCGCCGCAAGAGCAATGGCTGGTGGGCCTTTTTGGAAAAGGCGTTCGCCAATGACCGTCCATGGAACACCGTGGTGCACGACTTCCTCGTCGCCCGCTCCACGAACGCCGACAACAAAGGCTCGGCGTGGTTCCTCTACGAGCGACGGAATGAATTCCAGCGCATCGCCGAAGCCGTCGCGCCCATCATCTACGGCACCAAGGTGGACTGCGCGCAGTGCCACGACCACCCGCTCGTCCGCGAGATCAAGCAGGCTCACTACTGGGCGCTCGTGGCCGCGTTCAACCGCGGCAAAAACGTGGAGCGCGGCAACGAAGTCGGCGAGTCCGCCGTGGGCGGCTTCATCAATTTCACCAACCTGAAAAAAGAGTCGCAGCCCGCGCTGCTCACCTTGCTCACCGGCCGCACGGTGGATGAACCGCGCCCCGCCGGCGACCAGCAGGAGACGGATAGCGACGACAAATACGTGGACGCGAAAGCCAAGGCAAAGGTGCCGAAATTTTCGCGGCGCGAAGCATTCGCCGATGCCGCCACGCAGGAGAATCCGCTGCTCGCCCGTGCCTTCGTCAACCGCATGTGGGCCGCCCTGCTCGGCCGCGGCATCATTCATCCGGCGGATGAAATGAATGCGCGCAATCCCGCCAGCCATCCCGCCTTGCTCGATTGGCTGGCGAAGGATTTCGCCGCGCACAATTACGCGCCGCGCCGCCTCATCCGCGGCATCGTGCTCAGCAAAGCGTACGCGCTCGGGGCCGGCAGCGACGCTCCGCCGGAGGCCTTCGCCGCCAATATCGAGCGGCCGCTTTCCGCCGAGCAAATCTCCCGCTCCTGGCGCGTGGCCGCCGGTCGCTCGCCGGATGACGATGCCCTCCGCAAAGCCGTCGTCACCGCGCTGCCGGACGTGTTGCCGAAGGAATACAACGCCACGTTCCAGCAGGCTCAATTCCTCACCAACTCCCCTGCTTTCGCCGCGCTGCTGAAGCCCATGCCCGGCAGCATCCCGGCGCTGCTCGGCGCTTTGCCGACGAATGAAGCGCGGGCCTCTCTCGCCTTCCTCGCCACGGAGGGACGTCTGCCGGATGCCGAGGAAGCTTCGCAAGCCGCCGCTTTTTTAAAGAGCCACGCAGGTGCACCCGCCGACGGCGTGCGCGACCTGCTGTGGGCCCTCACCACGAGTGCTGAATTTCTCACGATGCCGTGAACACGAATCCTCTTCCACCCGGCCAATGTCCCACGGGCGAGCACACGCTCCATCGCCGTCTCTTTTTGAAAGGTCTCGCCGGTGGCGCGCTCGCGTCCCTCACCAGCTTCGCTGGTTTGTTTAAAAATCCGGCCTTCGCCGCCGAGACCAAGCGCGCGCAGAAGCACTGCATTTTGCTGTGGCTCTGCGGTGCTCCGAGCCAGTTTGAAACGTGGGACCCAAAGCCGGGACGGCCGTCCAGCGGCCCCTTCCCCAGCATGCCGACGAATATCCCCGGCGTGCATTTCTCCTCGCTGATGCCGCGCTGCGCCGGCATGGCGGATAAGCTGAACATCATCCGCAGCATGAAGACCGCGCAGCCGGAGCATCTGCAGGCCATCAATCTCCTGCAGCGCGGCAACCCCGAGCGCGCGGGCTTCGTGCGCCCCACGCTCGGCAGCTCCCTCTCGCAAGCCATTGGCCAGCTCGATTCGCCGATCCCGAACTTCATCTTGCTCGACCCCATCCCCGGCGGCAACGAGTTCGAGTCCTTCAAGGCGGGGAACTGGGCCGGGTGGCTCGGCGCGGAGCATGCGCCCGTGCGCCTCGGCGGCGATTACACCCAGCTCTTCAACGCCGCCGCCGAGACCATCCCGCAGCACGACCGCGAATCACGCGAGACCCTCCGCAAATTTCTGACGGCGAAGTTCGAGCGCGACCGCCGCAGCGGCGTGGCTCGCAGCGAGAACGCCGCGTTCGAGCGAATGAAAGGCATGGCCGCGAGCGCCGATCTCTACGACGTGAACAAGCTCCCGCCCAAGGATCGCGAGCGCTATGGCCCCGGCAGTTTTGCCCAGCACGCGCTCATGGCCCGGCATCTTGTCGAGCACGGTGCGCCCTTCGTCATGGTCGCCAACGGCATGAATTGGGACAACCACGTCTTCCAGCACGAGATTCACCAGATGCTCGTGCCGGAGCTGGACCGCGTGCTCTTCCACCTCGTGAACGACCTCGAGCAGCGCGGACTGCTGGACACCACGCTCGTCGTCGCCATGGGCGAATTCGGCCGCACCCCGTGGATGAATCCCGCCCGCGGCCGCGATCATTATCCGAATGCGTGGAGCCTCATGATGACCGGCTGCGGCCTCAAGCGCGGCGTCATCACCGGCGCCACCGACGAGGACGGCGTCGACGTGATCGACAAGCCGTACAACGAGCAAAACCTGTTCGCCACCATCTTCACCGCGCTCGGCATCAATCCGTATGCCGAGTACGACCTCCCCGGCATGCCCACTTTCCACCGCGTGGAAAACAAGGCGGAACCCATTCGCGACCTCCTGGCGTAGTCGTATGAAACTCTCTTCCATCCACGACCGCTCCCTGCCCACCGGCGCGCTTGGCCTGGCCATCACGCCCGATGCGTCCACCGCCTACGCTTCCTGCGCCGATGGCCACGTCTACTCCGTGAACATCGCCACCGGCGACACGCAGACCTTCGAGGGGAAACACGCCTCCTTCGCCGGCGGCTGCGTCCTGCTGCCGGATGGCCGCACGATCATCTCCGGCGGCCACGACGGCACGCTGCTTTGGCACGATGTCGAAACGCTCCGCTGCTGGCGCCGCGTGCAGGCCCACCAATTCTGGAACTGGCAGCTCGCCCTTTCGCCCGACGGCACCCGCCTGGCCACCGTCACGGGCCAATACCTCGCCGGAAGCTGGAAATATGAGCCCGCGCCGGAGACCGAGCCGAGTGTGAAAATTTTCGACACGCAGACCGGCGACCTCATCACCTCCTTCTCCCACGTCCCGTCCGTGCAGAGTTGCGCCTTCACGCCCGATAGCCGCCACGTTGCTGCCGCCAATATCATGGGCGAAGTGCGCGTGTGGGATGTCCATGCCGCGCCCGGCGCGAAGCCGGTGTCGCAATGGACGTCGCCCGATTTCACCTCGTGGGGCTCCATTAAAACGCACCATTATTGCAGCGGCATCTTCGGCCTCGCCTTCTCGCCCGAGGACGATTCGCTCCTCTGCTGCGGCATGGGCCCGATGACCGATCCCATGGCCGGCAACGGCAAGATGACGTGGCAGCGTTTCGACTGGCGCAAAGGCGAGCGCATCGCACAAATCAAGGACGGCCAGCATGGCTCCGGTTTGATGGAATCTCTCGCCTGGCACCCCGACGGCGCGCATTTCATGATGGCTGGCCGCCAGGCGCAAGGCACGTGGAACGCCGCTGTCTTCACCGCCGCCGACGGCAACCTCGTCCATTCCATCGACTCAAAAATGCGCATCACGCATGCGCAATTCAGCACTGACGGTAAAACGCTCATCACCTCCGGCGCCACCGGTCAAGGCCAGCGCAAAGCGGGCGTCTGGCAGCCTTGGGGGAAAGTGCTCGCCTACCGCGTGGAGACGTAGAAGCGGCATCCTGCCGCTTTTGAGATGGGTCGTTTGCCAGCGGCAGGATGCCGCTTCTACTACCAAAAAAAGAATCCCGGCGGCTGCGCAAACGCTGCCACCGGGATACCACTCAAACGATCTTCCCGCTACGCCACGGGGCCGCGTCGGCCCATGAAGAACGAGAGGATGAACAGCACGATGAAGACGAAGAAGAGAATCTTCGCGATCTCCATCGCCGTGCCCGCGAGAACGCCGAAACCGAGAACGGCGGCGATCAGCGCGATGACGAGGAATGTGATGGCCCAGTCGAGCATAGGATGTTCCTTTCTATGGTTAAGTTGAGGTTTTGTTGCGCAGATGTATCGAACGAATCATGCGTACTGCGTGTAGCGCGGAGCCGCTTGAATAAAGGGCCGGGAGGCGTCCAGCCGCGGTGCGAAAAGCGATTGTTCGCAGAGGACATGGATAAACTCCGAATCTACCAAGGCCACACGTACCCGCTCGGCGCCACCTTCGATGGCGAAGGCACCAATTTTGCCATCTTCAGCGCCCACGGCACGAAAGTGGAAATCTGCCTTTTTGATCCCAATAACCCCCAAAAGGAAATCGCCCGCATCGCACTCAACGAGCCCACCGACCAAGTCTTTCACGCCTATCTGCCCGACGTCAAACCCGGCCAGCTGTATGGCTACCGCGTGCATGGCCCGTGGGAGCCCGAGAAAGGCCATCGCTTCAATCCCGCCAAGCTCCTGCTTGACCCGTATGCCAAGGCGATCACCGGCGGCCCGAAGTGGGGCGAGGAGATGTTTGGCTACAAAGTCGGCGGCAACGAGGACCTCGAGCGCGACGAGCGCGATAACGCGGCTTCCATGCCGAAGTGTGTCGTCGTCGATGACACCTTTGATTGGAGCAAGGACAAGCTCCTCCGCCGCCCGCTCAATGAGTCGATCATCTACGAGGTCCACATCAAAGGCTTTTCCAAGCTCTGGCAGGCAATCCCGGAAAAGCTGCGCGGCACCTATGCCGGCCTCGGCTCTCCGCAAGCCATCGAATATTTCCAGCGGCTCGGCGTCACCGCCGTGGAACTGCTGCCCATCCACCATTTCCTGGACGACAGCTTCCTCGTCGGCCGCGGCCTCAGCAATTATTGGGGCTACAGCACCATCGGCTATTTTGCACCGGATGCGCGCTACTCCTCCAGCGGCACCCAGGGGCAGCAAGTGCAGGAATTCAAAGAGATGGTGAAGAATCTCCACGCCGCCGGCCTCGAGGTCATCATGGACGTGGTCTACAACCATACCGCCGAGGGCAACCACCTCGGCCCCACGCTCTGCTTCAAGGGCATCGACAACACCAGCTACTACCGCACGGTGGGAGATTCCCCGCGCCACTACATGGACTACACCGGCACGGGCAACACGCTGAACATGCGCACCCCGCGCGTCTTGCAGCTCGTGATGGATTCGCTGCGGTATTTTGTGAATGAGTGCCATGTCGATGGCTTCCGCTTTGACCTCGCCTCCACCCTTGCCCGCGAGCTCCACGATGTGGACAAGCTGAGCGGCTTCTTCGACATCATCCACCAGGACCCCGTGCTCTCCCGCGTGAAACTCATTGCCGAGCCCTGGGACGTGGGTGATGGCGGCTACCAGGTGGGCAATTTCCCCATCGGCTGGGCCGAGTGGAACGGCAAGTACCGCGACTGCATCCGCAGCTACTGGAAAGGCGACGACTCCCGCATCGGCGAATTCGCCGCCCGGCTTACCGGCTCCAGCGACCTCTATCAGAGCGACGGCCGCCGTCCCTATGCCAGCATCAACTTCCTCATCGCCCACGACGGCTTCACGCTGCGCGACCTCGTGAGCTTCAACGACAAGCACAACGACGCGAACGGCGAAGGCAACAAGGACGGCGACAACAACAACCACTCGTGGAATTGCGGCGAAGAAGGCGACACCAAGGATCCCAAGATTCAGGCGCTCCGCCGGCGTCAGATGCGGAACTTTCTCGCCACGCTTTTCCTTTCCCAGGGCGTCCCCATGCTCTGCGGTGGCGACGAATTTGGCCGTTCGCAAAACGGCAACAACAACGCCTACTGCCAGGACAATGAAATCTCCTGGTTCTCGTGGGAGCGCACGCCCGAGCAGGAGCGGCAAATCGACTACGTCGCCGGTCTCGCCCGATTGCGCCACGAGCATCCCATTTTCCGCCGGCCGAAATTTTTCCAAGGACGCAAGCTCCGCGGCTCGGATGTGAAGGACATCCTGTGGTTGAACCCCTCCGGCCTGGAAATGGCCGACGAGGAATGGGGCGCCCACTTTGTCAAAACGCTGGGCGTGATGCTCAATGGCGACTCCATCGACGTGCGTGACTGGCAAGGCGTGCCCGTCCGGGACCGCACCTTCCTCCTGCTCTTCAACGCCTCCCACGAAGATATCGAATTCACCCTTCCCGGCGAGCCGGATCGCGAGTGGGATTTGCTCATCAACACCGTGGAGGAAGCCGGTTTTGTGAAGGAAGGTCCACCCATCACCGGCGGCGAAGGATTCGACCTGAAGGGCCGCTCCTTTGCCCTCCTGCGCCGGACCACGTAATCTCCCGGAAAGGAAGCAACCGCCGGGCGAAACTCATACGAAACAATCTAAGCCATGAGTGCTCCAAAGCCCGAACAAGTCCGGAAGCCGGCCTATCCCATTGAGCCGCTGATTTACCGCCGCTGGTCACCGAGGGCCATGAGCGGGGAAGGACTCAGCGAGGAGGAACTTTTCACTCTTTTTGAGGCCGCTCGCTGGGCGCCATCCACTTACAATGAGCAGGAATGGCGCTTCCTCTACGCCCGCCGCGGCACCTCCGATTGGAACGTCTTCTTCGAATTGCTCGCCTCCGGCAACCGCCTGTGGTGCCACCGGGCCGCGGCGCTGGTGGTCGTCCTGGCCCACAAGGTCTTTGCCCGAAACGGCAAGCCCAATCCGGTCCATCTTTTCGACTGCGGCTCCGCTTGGGAAAACCTCGCTTTGCAGGCCACGGCCATGGGCTTGGTCGCCCACGGCATGCAGGGCTTCGACTACGACAAAGCGCGCGTCGCGCTCAGGGTGCCTGATGATTTCGCCGTCGCCGCTATGTTCGCCCTCGGCCGCCCGGGCGATCCCAGCGAGCTCCCCGCAGAACTCCAGAACATGGAAAAGCCCTCGGACCGCCGCCCGATTACCGAAAGCATCCGCGAGGGTGTCTTTAGCTTCTAGGGAGTCTCCAGCTTCCCATCTCTTTTGTCCCATCTCTCCCCGGGGCGTTGAGGAATAACACGGAACTAGTGAACGCCATGAAACCAGACCCGATCAAACCTCTGCAGGAAACCAAAGTGGAGGACGTGCTCACGGAAAAGCCGCCCACCGTCCACCCGCACGACACCGTGCACACGGCTGGCGAGCGCATGCGCGAGGCTCAAGCCTCCGAATGGCCCGTTGCTGAAGATAAAAAACTCCTCGGCATGGTGGACCATCCGGACCCGGACCGCGCCGTCGCCCGCTTCGGCCACGACCCAAAAGCCACTTTGGTCAGCCAGACGATGTCCCGCGACGTCGCCTTTTGCTATGAAGACCAAAGCTGTGCCGAGGCCCTAGCCGTCATGGACAAACGCCAGGTGCAATTCCTCCCCGTCTTAAATCGCGACCAGCGCATCACCGGCATCATCAGCCGCCAGGATCTCCTCACGCATTGCAAAAATTAATGTAGCTGCAGCCGGGAGGCTACGGTCTACCTTTTCCAAAGCCGTGACTCCCGCTTGGAAACCCAGAGCTTCGTCGGCCGTAAAACAAGCCGTCGCCGCAGGCATCGGGCGCTCGTTTCACGCATCTCGCGAAAACCTAACCCCCTCTTGATCTTCATCTTATTTTGGATGTTGGTAACGTAATGATTTGGCAATGTTCCGGCAATCTGGGTGATCGACCGTCTTCGACCTGTGGATTCGGCCCCGGTGGCCACGCATGTGCAACCAAATCCCGGTTCTAGCTCACTTATTTCAATGCGACTCTTGATTGTTGAAGATGACCCCAAAATCGCCTCTTTTCTTTCCAAAGGATTTCAGGAAACCGGTTTTGCCGTAGACTCCACCGCCAGCGGCGAGGACGGCCTGATCATGGCCGAGACCACCGACTACGACGCCGCCATCGTCGATCTCATGCTCCCCGGCCTCGATGGCCTCTCGCTCATCGAGCGTCTCCGCGAGGACAAGGTGAATGTGCCCATCATCGTGCTCAGCGCAAAGCGCGCCCTCGATGACCGGGTGCTGTGCCTGCAAAAAGGCGCCGACGACTATGTGGGCAAGCCCTTCGCTTTCTCCGAGCTTCAAGCCCGCCTGCAAGCCGTGATGCGCCGCGTGCGCGGTGCCGCCGAGCCTACGCGCTTGGAAGCTGGCGACCTCGTGCTCGACCGCCTCACCCGCGAAGTCACCCGCGCCGGCAAGAAAATCGAACTCCAGCCGCGAGAATTCGCCCTGCTGGACCAACTCATGCGCAGCCCCGGCCGCGTACTCTCCAAGGCCTTTCTCCTCGAACGGCTCTGGGACTACAGCTTCGACCCGCAAACCAACGTCGTGGATGTCCTCGTCTGCCGTCTGCGAAACAAAGTGGACAAGGAGTTTCCGGTGAAGATGATCCACACCATGCGCGGTGTTGGTTATGTCCTTCGCACGCCTTAAAACTTTCTTCCGAACCGTTGGCTTCCGGATTGCCCTCTGGCACTCCGTGGCCTTTGCCATTGGCGCCGTCCTCGTTTTCGTCGCCGCCTATTTCGTCCTCCAGCGCTCCGTCAATGAAGAGACCCGCGATACGAACGAGTTTCGCCTGACGCAGTTCGCCACCGAATACAAAAAGGGCGGCCTGCCCGCGGTGCTCGAGCTGTGCAAGCTGCGCAAGGGCCGCGCCCAAAAAGCCGCCTTTGTCCGCCTCGCCGATGCGCACAACCAAACGATCTTCCTGCGCGACGCGGAGGAATGGTCGGAATTCCAGCCGCAACACCTGGCCGAACGCCCCGTGCCCGAAGGCAAGGAATGGATCGATCTGACCGCACCGGACGGCACCGTGCTCCGGCTCGTCTCCACGCGACTGGACGACGGCAGTATCCTGCAAGTCGGCAAATCGCTGGAAAACGTGGCCACCTTGCTCTCGCAGTTCCGCATCGCGCTCATTGGCATCGCCGCCGTTGTCATTGTGGCCGGGATCGTCGGTGGAAGCTTCGCGGCCTTCCGCGCCCTGCGCCCCGTGCATCAAGTCACCGCCACGGTGCGCTCCATTCTCGCTACCGGCAAATTCACCGCGCGCGTCCCCTCCCGCGGCACCGGCGACGAAATCGACGAGATGGTGCTGTGCTTCAATACGATGCTCGGCAAAATCGATATCCTTATTTGCGGGATGCGCGACTCCCTCGATAACGTGGCGCACGATCTCCGCACGCCCATGACCCGCCTGCGCAATATCGCCACCAAGGCCGTGGAGCAGGACTACGACAAGGGGCATGCGCTCGAAGCCCTCGGTGATTGCCTCGAGGAATCCGAGCGGGTGGTGGAAATGCTCGTCACGCTCATGGACATCGCCGAGGCCGAGACCGGCGCGATGAAACTGGAAAATCGCCCCGTCAACGTGGCCCGCCTCGTGAGTCAGGTGGTGGACATCTACGAACACGTCGCCGAGGAAAAGCACATCACCATCGAGGTCGATGTCTCCCGCGCGCTCGTCGTCTCGGGCGATGCGATGCGCCTCCAGCGCGCCGTGGGCAACCTGATGGATAACGCGATCAAATACACCCCGGAAAATGGCCGCGTAAAGGTGCGTGCCGGGCAGCGCGACGGGATGGTCGACATTGAGGTCGCCGACACCGGCGAAGGCATCCACCGCGAGGAACTCAGTCGCATTTGGGAGCGCCTCTATCGCGTGGACAAAAGTCGCTCCAAGCGCGGCCTCGGCCTCGGCCTGAGCTTCGTCAAAGCGATCGTGGAGGCCCACAGCGGCAAAGTCCGCGTCGACAGCCAGCCCGGCCAGGGCTCCAAGTTTACCGTGGAACTGCCGGACAACGTAGCGGCCAATGGCCGTCCGCAATAGCCATCGGCGAACCCTATCACCATCCCTTTGCCCCGTAATCGTTACGCAGTTTCCTCATTGCAAACTCGCCCGGTTCCGTAGCTTCCGTAAGCTTCTCCCGATGCGCCCGTTGCTCGCCGTCCTCGTCCTGTTCTGCGCCGCCTTGCTCTTCCCCGCGACGGCGCGTGCCCAGGCCTACGGCCTCCCGCAGCGCCCCATGGTCGCGCCCTATCTAAATGGCGTGATGCCGCCTCAGCCACCCGCCATCGGCACGGATTGGTCCACGGTCGTCGCTTTTCCGAATCTCACGTTTCTCAATCCGATGGGCATCACCCAGATGCCCGGCCAGAATCGCATGGTGGTCTGGGAGCGTGAGGGCCGCATCTATTCCTTCGCCAAAGACGCCACCGCTTCCACGAAAACGCTCGTGCTTGATCTCAGCAGCCAATGCCAGGGCTGGGATGACTCGGGCCTGATGAACATCGCCTTTCACCCGAACTTCGATCTTTCCGGCGCTCCGGGCACGAATCGGTACGTCTTCGTCTACTACACCTACGTGCTGCCCGTCGCCCAGGGCGGCACCGGCGTGCTCGGCGATGCCAATGAGCGGCCGCCCACCACCATGGCCGTGCGCGATCGCCTCGCGCGTTTTACGCTCGATGCGAACGGCATCGCCATCGCCGGCTCGGAAACGGTGTTCATCGATCAATACGGCAACTCTGTCTGGCACAATGGCGGTGGCATGTTCTTCCACCCGGACACCGGCTTTCTCTACGTGACGGATGGTGACGACACCAACGGCGGCGCCAATACGCAGACCATCACCAATGGCCTGTTCTCCGGCGTGTGGCGCATCGACGTGGATCAACGCGGCGGCGCCATCTCGCATCCTGCCCCGCGCACGCCGACAAATGCCACGGTGGCGAACTATTACATCCCAAACGACAACCCCTTCGTCGGCGTGCCGAATGCCAATGAGGAGTTCTTCGCCATCGGGCTGCGCTCGCCGCATCGCATGACCATCGACCCGGTGACCAAGCGCATTTTTATCGGCGACGTCGGCGATGCTTCGCGTGAAGAAGTGGATGTCCTCGAGCCGAACGAGCCTTTCGGCGCCAACCTGCAATGGAACCGCATCGAAGGCCTGAACGGCGATCTCACGCCGCCCTACCTCGGCATCAACAAGCGCCCCATTCTCGACTACGGTCACAATGAGGGAACTGCAGTCATCGGCGGCTATGTCTATCGCGGCACTGAATTTGCCGCGGAACTCGGCGGCAAATACATCTTTGGCGACAACATCACCAACCTCATCTACGTGCTGGATGAGTCGACCACGCCCGCCTCGAAGATTGTGCTGACGAATTTACCGAAAGGCCCCGGGCCGAATAGCGGCAACGACTACACCGGCCTCTCGTCCTTCGGCACCGATAGCAATGGCGAGCTCTACCTGTGCCAACTCTCCAGCACGGGCGGCCGAATCTTCAAGCTCCAGCGTGGCGGCGTGGCCAGCCAGCCGCTTCCAGCCACCCTCTCGGCGACCGGCGTCTTTTCCGACCTCGCCACGCTCACGCCCACCAACGCCCTGATCCCCTACAACATCATCCACCCCTTCTGGAGCGACGGCGCGGTGAAGTCCCGCTGGGCCGTCATTCCGAATACGGGCAACATCGGCTTCACTCCCACGGGCGAATGGACGTGGCCTGAAGGCACGGTCTTTATGAAACATTTCGAACTGCCGGTGGACGACAATGACCCCACCACCCGCAAGCGCCTGGAGACGCGCCTGCTCGTGAAGACCGCCGCGGGCTCTGTCTACGGGGCCACCTACAAATGGCGCGCCGACAACAGCGATGCCGACCTGCTCGATAGCTCGCTTACAGAAAATGTCCCCGTTGCCATCACGCCGCTCGGCGCACTCACCGGCCAGGACATCGGCGCCCCCGCCCTCGCCGGCTCCACGCAGCGTACGGGCGACCGCGTCACCATCACCGCCGGGGGCACCGATATCTGGAATAACTCCGACCAATTCCATTTCGCGTGGCAGCAGCGCTCCGGCGATTTCGATGTCTCGGTGCGCATCGAATCGCTCGGGCCATCGGATCTCTACGCGAAGGCCGGACTCATGGCGCGGGAGTCGCTCACTCCCGGCAGCCGCAATGTCCTGGCGCTCATCTTTCCCAGCAATGCCACGCGGAACAACAATGATGGCGGCTACGAGTTCGGCTACCGCGCCGCGACGGACGGCGCCTCTGCCGCCGTCTATCCGCCTGCGCCCAATCCACGCATCTCCTTCCCCAATGGCTGGCTGCGGCTGAAGCGCCAGGCCGATACCTTTGTCGCTTACGCCAGCTCCGATGGGGCCGTGTGGACGGAGTACGCGCGCTATACACTCACTCTGCCACAAACAGTCTACTTCGGCCTCGCGGTCACCGCGCACACTGGCGCCGCCAGCACCACCGCCGTCTTCCATTTGCAGACGACGCGCCTGCAGCCCTGGTACTACCCGAGCCGCGAAAACTGCACCTTCTGCCACAACACCAATGCCGGCGGTTTTCTCGGCCCCAAGACGCGCCAGCTTAACGCCAACTTCCTCTATCCCGGTGGCGTGCAGGACAACCAACTCCGCGCCTGGGCCCATGCGGGTCTCTTCGACAATGCTCCCGCCGAGGCTGACATCCCCACGCTGACCAAACTCGCCGCGCTCACCGATACGAACGACACGCTCGAACGGCGCGCCCGCTCCTATCTCGATGCGAACTGCTCGAACTGCCATCGTCCCGGCGGCGTGTCCGCCTTTTGGGATGCCCGCTTCGACACGCCACTGGCGCAGCAGTACATTCTCTACGGCATCCTTGGGAACAACCTCGGCGATCCCACCGCGCGCGTGGTCGTCCCGCAGGACCTCACCCATTCCGTGATGTACCGCCGCATCAACACGGTGGGCACCATCCAGATGCCCCCGCTCGCGCGCAACCAGGTCGACACCGTGGGCGCTGGCGTGATCGCTCAGTGGATCGCTTCCCTCCCGACGAATTCGCCCCCCTCTGTGGCGCTCACCGCACCGGCGAATGGCCTCACGGTCTACGAAGACACCGCCATCGATCTCGCCGCCAATGCCGCCGATACCGACGGCATCCAGAAGGTCGAATTCTACGATGGAATTGCCAAAATCGGCGAAGACCCCACGGCGCCCTACACCTTCTCGTGGACGAATGCCACGCGCGGCACCCACCAGGTTTCCGCCATCGCCATCGATGCGGTGGGCAACAGCACGCAAACCGCCGCCGTCACCGTGGTGGTCCAAGCGCTGCCGCTGCCCGGAGGCTGGCAGCATGTCGATGTCGGCGACGTCGGCTTTCCCGGCGACACCATCTATACGCCCGGCGTCTTTTCCGTCTCGGCCTCGGGCAACGACATCTGGGACAACGCGGATGCCTTCCACTTCGTCTACCAATCGCTCACCGGCGACGGCGAGTTGATTGCCCATGTAGCGTCGCTCGAAAACACGGACGGCTGGGCCAAGGCCGGCGTGATGATGCGCGAGACGCTGACGGCGGGTTCCAAGCACGCCTCCAGTTTCATCGCGGCCACGCAAGGCGATGCCTTCCAGCGCCGCAAGACGACCAACGGCGCCTCCGACCATACGCCCGGCCCCGGCGCCGCTGCGCCCTTCTGGGTGCGGCTCGTCCGCGTGGGTGATGTTTTCACCGCCTACTCGTCTCCCGATGGCACCAACTGGCGGCTCGTGGGCTCCGATACAATTCCCATGGCCGCGACTATCTACGCGGGCCTCGCCGTCACCGCCCACAACAACACCACGCTGTGCGACGCGGTGTTCGACCACGTGCAGGGCCTCGGCAATGGCGGCAATCTCCCACCGAGCGTCACGCTCAGCGCGCCCGCGAATGGCGCGACCTTCGTGGATGTGCCAACCGTCCATCTCTCTGCTACCGCCGCCGATGCCGATGGCAGTATCGTCCGCGTCGATTTCCTCGTCGACGGCATCAAGGTCGGCGAAGCCACCGCCGCGCCCTACACGTTCGATTGGCCCGCCTCCGGCTACGGATCGCGGGTGATCACCGCCCGCGCCATCGACGATGCCGGCGGCACCGGCACCAGTGTCCCGGCCACCGTTTCCGTGCGCACGCCGGGCGCGGCCGGCTTTGTCGGCGAATACTACGACAACGCAGACTTCACCGCGCTCACCCTCACGCGCGTGGATGCGAACATCAACTTCGACTGGAGCGATGGAGCGCCGGATCCCAGCCTCGGCGCGGACTCCTTCTCGGTGCGCTGGAAAGGCCGCGTCTTCCCGCGCTACACGGACAATTACACCTTCACCGTGGAGGCCGATGACGGCGTGCGCCTGTGGGTCAACGGCAATCTCGTCATCGATCAATGGCACGACCAGGGCCCCACGCGCTACTCCGCCTCCATGCCCGTCGTCGCGGATCAGGGTTATGACATCGTGATGGAGTACTACGAAAACGGCGGCGGTGCCGTGGCCCGCCTGCTCTGGTCCAGCGCCCAGCAGGCGGAAGAGGCCATCCCCAACACGCGCACCACCGTCCCTCCGCCCGCCAATCTACCGCCGCTGGTCGCCCTCACGTGGCCGCTCGACGGCACCGCCATCCTCGATCGCGACACCGTCGGCCTCACCGCTACCGCCAGCGATCCCGATGGCTACATCGCCAAGGTCGAGTTCTGGGCCAATGGCGCCAAGCTCGGCGAATCCACCACCCCGCCCTACGCACTCAACTGGCCCGGCCTGCATCCACCCGGTCTGCACACCGTTTTTGCCAAAGCCTTCGATCTCTCCGGCCAGTCCACGACCACGTCTATGAGCGCCGTGATGGCCACCACCTTCAGCCTCATCCCCGCGCAGGTGCAGCACCTCACCAATCCCGAGCGCATGGTGAGCACGCTGCAATTCACCATCCCCGCCGGCCGCGCCTACGCCGTCGAGGCCAGCGACGATCTGCTCACCTGGACGTCCATTTCCACCGGCACGTCCACCGGCGCCCCCCTCGAAGTCACCGACACCGCGACCGGGGCCACCAAGCGCTTCTTCCGCCTGCGGCTCACGAACTGATTTCCCGATGAGTGACCTGCTGCGGAACGCTGCCACACCCAAGCCTGCGCATCGTTTTATGAATGGTTGGGGGATGGTCGTCTCCGCGGCGTCGCTGGCCGTGTCGGCCCTTTGCTTCCGCGATCTATTCCCGGGAACGTTCCTCACGCTCGACCTGGCTTGCCTCCTCATCGGTCAGACGGTGGTGCTGACTCTGGCCGTCGGGTTGCCGGCGGCCTGTTTCTATTTTGGGGATCGGCGCGCCTTTACCAGAATTGGTGCCTGGCTGTTCGGCGCTGCCATTCTCGTCCACTTGGTGGAGTTAATCCGTATGTTCTCGCTTCCCACCTTTCGCGGCGGTTGAAAGCGGGACTAATTCCTACCCTTGCCAGTCCCCACCCGTCCCCCTACTTTCCGCCCCTTTTCGCATGCAACTTTTGCCCGGCTTTCGTGACTTCTATCCCGACCAATGTGCGCGCAGGAACTACATCCTGCACACGTGGCGCACCGTCGCGCGCCGGTATGGCTTCGTGGAATACGACGGCCCGCTCGTGGAGTCCCTCGCGCTCTACGAAAAGAAAAGCGGCGGCGAACTCGTCGGCCAGCTCTTCACCGTCGGCGCCCTCTCCGATCCCGGCTCGACCAAAGGTGCGCTCCGTCCCGAGATGACTCCCACGCTCGCCCGCATGGTGGCTGCTCGCGAGCGCGACTACAAAAAGCCGATGAAGTGGTTCTGCGTGCCGAATTTCTTCCGGCACGAGCGTCAGCAGCGCGGACGCCTCCGCGAATTCTACCAGCTCAATTGCGACATCCTCGGCGAGGCTTCCGCCGCCGGCGATGCGGAGCTCATCGCGGTGCTCATCGATCTCCTCCGCGGCTTCGGCCTCGGCGAAAGCGACTTCGTCGTCCGGCTCAGCAGCCGCACCGCGTGGCAGACCTTCTTCCGGCAAAACGCCCGCCGGGCGGATGGGGCCGCGCTCACGGATGACGATGAATACGAGTTCTTCCAAATCGTCGATAAAGCCGAGCGCGCGGATGACGCCAAAAGTTCCGCAGCCCTCGCCAAGTTTGGTCTCACGCTCGAGCAAATGATGGGCTTCATGCGCAGCAAGGAGCCGTCGCCCGAGCTCGCCACCATCCTCGCCGATCTGCAGGCGCGCGGCCTTGGCGGCTACGTGGAGATCGACTACGCTATCGTCCGCGGCCTCGCCTACTACACGGGAGTCGTCTTCGAGGTGTTCGACCGCGCCAAAAACGAGCGCGCCCTCGCCGGCGGCGGCCGCTACGATCGCCTGCTCTCCGTGATGAGCGACGGCAAGGTGAACCTCCCCGCCCTCGGCTTCGGCATGGGCGATGTGGTGCTCGGCAATCTCATCGACGACACGCCCGCGGCCAAAGCGAAGATGGATGCCTGGCTCGCCTCGCAGCCGCCCTGCGCGATCTACGTCGTGGTGGCCAAGGAAGAGCTGCGCCCTCAGGCCCTCGGGCTCGTGCAGGAACTCCGCGACGCCGGCCACGACGTCGACTTCGCACTCACCCCGGCCAAGGTCGGCAAGCAATTCCAATCCGCCGAGAACCTCGGCGCACGCGTCGCCGTGCTCGTCGGCGAAGAGTGGCCACAGGTGAAAGTGAAGACGCTCGTCACGCGCGAAGAAGTGCTCGTCCCCCGCGAAGAACTCGTCGCCAAGCTGCGTGCCTAATGTAGCTGCGACCGGCAGGCCGCAGAAAGCGGCTAACTGCAACCTCCCGGTCGCAGCTACAAGGATCGGACCGCAAGCTTCCGCTTGCCGCTACATCACTTCGCGATCCGATAAATCCTCACGCCCCACGCGGGGAAGGCGTCTGCAAACTCTCCATTTGCGCTCGTGATTGTTCGGTTCTCCCCCACGACTTCCACCTTCTGCCCATTACCCAAGCCCGGCACCTTGAACGTCGCCGTCGTCTTCAGGTTCCGCATCTCCACAGCGAAAACGTAGGTCTTTCCATTATACTCCTTCCCCATCATCACCACCGGCGCGTCTTCATCGGCGGACTTCACCATCAAGCCCCGTAGATCCTTCCCGGCATTAATCACCGGGGCGAGTTCCGTGATTTCTTTGTTCACCGCGGTCACGGCGTCCAGCATCACGCCGTCATCTAGCAACCCAGCCTCGCGGAAGGTCGGCTTGAACTGATGCACAAACCAAATGATCCCGCGCGACCCGTGGAGAATGGACATCCACGCTTCCGCCCGCACTTCCTGCGGGGTCGGCTTCCGGCTTAGATTTTCGATGCGTGTGCACTCCAGGCAATTCCAGACGATTTTCTTCCCCTGCCCCCATTCCACCAGCCGCGACACGCCTTGGGCCACAAACCACAGCTTCCCCGACACCTCGGGCGAGGCATGCACGGCGGGGTAAATGTCGAACGACACAATGTCGCCACCTTTCATGTAATGGGGGTAATCCTCCGGGCGATTCGTCCGCACCCCGCGCCCCACGTATTTATCAAACGCCACGCCCTGGCCAAGGTTCAGCAGGACGGGACGGGTGGGATCCGCCGTCTGCTGGCGCACGTACTCACCCAGCACTTTCTCCGGCAAAATCGGCGGACCATAGCCTTTGCCCTCCGGCAGCGGCTGCGCGTTGTCCGGCTCGTCCCCATGCATCCAGCCGGTGATGGTCGGGTCATCGAGATGCTTCAGCGCCACGACGTTTTGCTCGCATATCACCTTCATCCCCGCCTTCTTCAGCGCGGCGAGTTGCTCCTCGGTCGGGCCGTCCCACAGCCCCACGTAGAGATTGATGCCCGCCTTCTTGTACTTCTCCGCGTTGCCCGGACTCTGGAGCCACACGCCCAGGGGAAAAAAGCCCGGATCCGCCGGCGGCCCATTCTTCCACTTCGGAGCCGCGCTGGCCTTCGGCTCGGCTTTCGGCTCAGCCGCCGGCAGCGGGACGATGCCGCCAGCCAGGACACAAAGCGCGGCGGCAAACGGAAGAAGGAAGGATTTCATGGGCTCGCTATTTGGTCTCCTGCACGACCCGATGCGCGGTCGCTCGCAAGAACTTCGCGTACTCTGGCTCAAGTCCCGCCGGGACGAAAGTGTTCTCCTCCACGTTCTTCCCAAACATCACCTCGTACCACACGCAGGCGCCGAGGTATTCCCCCGCCATGTTCGCGTGGTGGCCATCCATGGTCACGGTCGTCGCGCCGTCCTTGGTCGTCGCCTTCCAGCCCACGTTGAGCGAGTGCGTCTGCGCCGGCAGATCCGTCGCCTTGGCCGTCTTGGGGTCGAAGCGCTCCGTCGGCGGATGGTAACCCCATTTCTCGTCACGATTCGCTTGGTGGAATGCATCCCCCACCGGCAGGCGCCGCACGCCCAGTTCCTTCGCGATGGCCGCGTACGCGTCCGACAGCCCTTGGTACATGTCGTCCTGAGTCTTCGGTTCGCCCGATTTCGGATTCGCCACCGCAAAGCGCGGATCATCCACCCGGTATTCCCATGTCTCATGCAGGAGCAGCGTCGCATCCGGCGCGTACTTGTGAATGTAGTCGCTCAGTTCCTTCGCAAACGGCCGGTACCGCGCCACATCGTGGCTATCGATGCTCGCCTGCTGGATGGTGACAAAGTCCCAGTGCCCGTCCGAAAGATCCTCCTTCAGGCTCTTCCTGGTCGTGTAGCGCCCCAGCGAATCCGCCGGGTCCTTTTCAAATGCCTCCACCTTTTTCCAGTGCACCTCCATGCTGGCGCCCCCCACATTATCTTCGCGGAGCACCAACGTGTCGCCACCCGCCTTCGCGAGATCGCCGAGATAGTGGGTAGCATTGTGGGAGAAACTGTTACCGACGGTGAGCAGGTGAACAGTTTTTCCAGAGGCCGGCTCGGTAGCTTGGGTGGAGAGGGTGAAAAGGGCGGAAGCGGAAAGGAGGGCGAAAAGGAGTAGCTTTTGAGGCATGACGGAGAGGTGTGAAGGCGTGATTGGTTTTAGAAGAACCGCTGCGGAGTAGGAACCTGAGTGGGTTCGTCAAGATTCCTCCGGCACGGAAGGCAATCTGTGATATCGCGTCTCGATTTATCTAAAGTAAGAGAGACGGATTATAAACGGATTTGCCGCACCCACTAAAGATCCCACCCTCTCTCCCTCCACTTTCCCCTTGCGCTCCAGCCCTGAATCACCATACTCCCTGCCCCTCAAATTCGAAACATACCTGTAAATTACCACCATCATGGCAAACGAAGCACTTCAAACTCTGCGACTGCACGATAAGGATACCGGCAGCGCGGACGTGCAGGTCGGCATACTCACCGACCGTATCAACCACCTCACCGAACATCTCAAGGCGAACGTGAAGGACCACTCCTCGCGCCGCGGCCTCCTGCAGATGGTCGCTCGCCGGCGCCGCTTGCTGGATTACCTCAAGCGCACCTCGCCCGACCGTTATAAGTCGGTGGTTGAGACTCTCAACCTGCGCAAGTAACGACTTTCTGCGTCGCCCCGGTGATGAACCGGGGCGATTGCTTTTCCCGGTTTAGACCCACCACATCGCTCCACCAAACGCCGGACACCGGGCGGCGGGAGGCAGAGCAACCCAACTACATTCGCTCACGGCAGGCCGCCGACGCCCGGCTGGCTTCCGCTACTTTTTCCTCAGTCCTTTGTCCTTTGCGCCCACCGAATAGCTCGGGCGCAAAGGAGAAAGGAACGGGGTGGGAGAGCGGGAGGCAGAATTCAGGGAGGATTGGACTGGCATGTCGTGTGGCAATTTTCTCACACACATACCATGAGCATTCACAATGCAACCGCCCACGTGGGCGAAAACCCCATCATCATCGAAACCGGCAAGCTCGCGAAGCTGGCCGACGGCGCCGTGACCGTGCGCAGCGGCGAGACCATCGTTCTCATCACCGCGGTCTCGGCGACCAAAATCAAGGAAGGCCAGGACTTCTTCCCGTTGAGCGTCGAATACCGCGAACGCGCGGCGGCGGTCGGCAAGCTTCCCGGTGGCTACTTCAAGCGTGAAGGCCGGCCCACCGAAAAGGAAGTCCTCACGGCCCGCATGACGGATCGCCCTCTGCGCCCGCTCTTCCCGAAGGGCTACCTCTACGACACGCAAATCATCGGCACGGTGATGAGCGCGGACGGGCAGGTCGATCCTGACATCCTCAGCATCAACGGCGCGAGCGCCGCGCTGTGCGTCTCCGACATCCCGTTCGCCGGGCCCGTGGGCGCGGTGCGCGTGGGCCGGATTCAGGGCCAGTTCGTCGCGAACCCCACGTGGGAACAGCGCGGGTTCAGCGACCTGGACCTCGTTTACGTGGGCACGGAAAACGACGTGATCATGATCGAAGGCGCCGGTGACGAAATTCCCGAAGAGGAATTCATCAAGGCCCTCGAATTCGGTCATGCCGAGGCGAAGAAAATCATCGCCGCGCAGAAGGAACTCGCCGCCGCCGTGAACAAGACCAAGCGCGAGATGCCGCTCTTCGTCGTGAAAGACGAACTGATGGAAATCGCCTACGAAGTCGCGGGCTCCCGCATCGAAGGCGCGCTTTACCAGAAGAGCAAAGTCGCCCGCGGCAAGGCCGTCGGCGCGCTGAAGGACGAAGTCGCCGTGGCCATCAAAGCGAAGTTCCCAGAGGCCACGTCTTTCGAGGTCAGTCAGGCTTTCGAATACCTGCAGAAGAAGGCGTTCCGCATCGCGATTCTGGATCGCCAAAGCCGTTGCGACGGCCGCGGCTTCAACGACATCCGCGAACTGAGCGGCGAAACCGGCATCCTGCCCCGCACGCACGGCAGCTCGCTGTTCGCCCGCGGTGAAACGCAAGCGGTCTGCCTGGCCACGCTCGCCCCGAGCGACGAAGCGCAGGAACTCGACGGCTACACCGGCGGCGAGACCAGCAAGCGTTTCATCCTGCACTACAATTTCCCGCCGTTCTCGGTGGGTGAGACCGGCCGCGTGGGTGGTATGAATCGCCGGGAAATCGGCCACGGCGCGCTCGCCGAGCGCTCCATCGAGCCCGTGATTCCCGACGTGGCGGACTTCCCATACGCCATCCGCATCAGCAGCGAAGTGTGCGAGTCGAACGGCTCCACCTCGATGGCCTCGGTCTGCGGTGGCGTGCTCGCTCTCATGGACGCGGGCGTTCCCATCAAGAAGCCCGTGGCCGGCATCAGCGTCGGTCTCGTCACCGAATACGACGGCGACAACCTCAAGCGCTATACCACGCTGGCCGACATCATCGGCAGCGAAGACCACTACGGCGACATGGACTTCAAGTTGTGCGGCACCCGCGAGGGTGTGACCGGCTTCCAGCTCGACCTGAAGCTGCCCGGCGTCTCGCACAAGATCTTCTTCGAAGCCGTGCTGCAAGCCCGCGCGCTCCGCATGAAGGTGCTCGACGTGATGCACAGCATCATCGCGGCGCCCAAGACGGAGCTTTCGCCCTACGCCCCGCGCATCGAGACGCTCAAGATCAACCCCGACAAGATCGGTCTCATCATCGGCCCCGGCGGCAAGAACATTAAGAGCATCGTCGCCGAGACCGGTTGCGAAATTAACATCGAGGACGACGGCTCCGTGCACATCTACTCGAACAACCCGGACGGCATGCACCGCGCCAAGCAGATCATCCGCGGCATGACGCAGGAGATCACCGTGGGCGAGACCTACGAAGGCACCGTGGTGACCATCAAGGAATTCGGCGCTTTCGTGGAAGTGCTGCCCGGCAAGGACGGTCTCGTCCACATCAGCGAGCTCGCGGACTTCCGCGTGCGCCGCGTGGAGGACGTCGTGAAGGTCGGCGACCGCATCACCGTGAAGTGCATCGGCGTGGACGAGCGCGGCAAGGTGAAGCTCTCGCGCAAGGCCGCCATGAAGGACAAGGACCAAGCCCATCAAGGCGCCGCCGATGGTGGCGCTGCCCCGGCCGCGCCAAGCGCCCCGGCCGAAGGCGAAGGCGACTACGCCCCCGGCAATAACTAAGGCTGTCCATCCAGACAAAGATCACAAACCGCCGCATCCTCACGGGTGCGGCGGTTTTGCTTGGGTGCTGGAAAGTGGAACGGCTTTTCAAGCCATGTCGACCGGTGTTCGAAACTCCAGACGCTCCAAATGCGGTCAAGACCACGGCTTGAAAAACCGCTCTACTTTCTGGCCGCCCGACGGCGCGCGCCGTTATGGTTTCTTAAACGCCACCACCCACGCCGTGATACCGTTCGGGGCGCTGGAGCTCGTCGGGGTCGTCTCCGGACTGGCCGGACCCACCTCCATGTTGCTGGGCAAATTCGGGGTGTCGGTACGCGGCGGATTCAGCATTACCGCATCCGCGCCGAGCGCTTTCGCCTTGCGCACGAGGGCGTCGATGGCGGTTTCTCCCGTATCCGTGTTCGCCTTCGTGGTCAGCTGCGCGATGACGGTGTAGGGCCGATCCAAATCGCCGCGCACCACCTGCACCTGCGTGGTGGGATGGCGGGGCGTCGAGTCGTAAATCCGATCGGTCGGGGTGATGGCGCAGCCGGCGAGCAAGACGGCGACGGACATCGACAGGGCCGCGGCGCGAACGGAGAAAAACATGCAGGAAGTGAATACGGTCGTATCGGCGGCGGAAAGCCGAAACGCCGCTTCCGACCCGCGCTTGCTCTACTGGGAGCCGGGACGCCCCCGTCCCGGGCCTCATTTGATACCACGATTCTTTGAAAGCGGAACGATGCCATATTGGCCAATCGCGTATTGTCCCGCTTTCAACGGGATTTGGTATAAAGGAACCCAAGCGTCTCAAACTAAGCTCGGGACGAGGGCGTCCCGGCTCCCAGTGAACGCGCTTCCGCTCGCAAGCTCGCTCCGCGACCTTTCGGTCGCAGCTACATCGTAAAAAGCCCTTACGTGCGCTTCTTCCAGTCCTTCGGCGGCTCCTCGATGCGGGGGAGGGTGACAACCTGCCGGTCGGGAGCAAGGATGATGGAGAGCTCAGCGCGTTCGTCCATGGGCGCGGCGACGACCTCGAGGAGCCACGAGATGGAGATGAGGCGGCCGTCCATGCTGTAGGGGCCTTCGGGGAGACGCAGCTTGAAGGTGCGCGTGTCGCCGGCTTTGGGCTCTTCGAAGGCGACGGTCTCGACGATCGAGGCGTCCTTGGTCCCCTTCCCCTCCGTGCCCCACGTGAGGACCAGCTCCACCTTTTCGGGAGCCTCAGAGAATTCCCACAGCACGGCGCCTTCGATTTCCTGACCGGGCAGGAAGGCGGTTTGGTTTTCGCGAAGGCCGAGACGAATCATAGGAGTTGGGTTCCAGGTACCGCTTGCGGGAGCACCGCGAGCGGGAAGTCGTATTCGATGTCGGGCCAGTGGGGCACGTCGGCGCGCACGCGCACGGTCCATTTCACCTTGTTGTTGGCGGCTTCGAAAGTGTGCATGAGGCCGGGAGAAATGGTGAGGGTGAGCACGCCCCGGGAGATTTTCCCACGGTCGCGGGTATCGAGGAGCACCGCGTCGAAGAAGGTGGAGCGGTCGGTGATGGAGTCCGTGCCCCGGCGGTAGGTGGCTTCCTCGCGAGCATCGACGGAGAGGAAGAGGCGGACGATGCGGGAAGCCGGGCCGTCGAAGTGATAGCGGATCTCCACCTGGTCGCCCAAATGGACGGTTTCCCCCCCCACGACGAGGACGGGCCGCGGATTGAACATGGCAAAGAACTGGTAGACGGCGGCACCGATGATGAGCAACCCGACCACGGCAAAGATGCTGATGATGACCGCCGCGCCGCCTTTCAAATCGGCGACGAAGAAGACCGACCAGACAATGGCATTCCAAAGAACCGCCACGAGGGACAGGCACCCGAATTTGAGGGCCGGAGTGCTTTCCGGAGTGAGCGTGAGCCCCCCCCGAGCAGCGAGGGCTGAAGCCTCCGGTGTATCGGGAAGGCCGGTGGCAGTGGCGCCCGCGCGCATCTTGGGCGCCCAGAAAAAGAGCCCGAGACCCACGATGAAAAAGAAAAGCGGCAGGAAGCCGAACATCCATTCGCGACCCGCCTGGGGCACCAGCACAGACTCCCACGGAGCAGCAGGATTCACGAAGCACTTCGCGCTCTGCCCGGCGGGGTAACCTTTCAGCGCCTCTTCCCGCCACATTCGGCTGCTGGAGGAGCCCTCGCTGAAGTCGTAGCGATCGCCGAGGTAGTGCTCGCCGTCAAATTCGTAGCGGTAGCGAATGACCAATTCGTAGGTCACCGAGCCCTTGTCGCCGGAATGGGCGACAATGCGGCCTGAATCGACGGTGCACGTCGTCGACACCCAAGCGTTAGCCGACCGGGCGTGGAGCAATGGCGCCACGGCCATGACCCAAAAGCCCGCGCCGCCGAGCAAGGCAAAGACGATGCCAGCAAAGCGGATGGCCGCCTTGGAGCTGGTGCGAGAGCTGCGCTGGCGCTGAACGGCGCCGTGGACGCTGGTATCGCCAGCCCGGCGCACCATCTGGAGAAAATGCCAGACGGCCACGGTAAACAGTGCGGGAACGAGCGCCCAGAGCAGACGCCAGGGCGAGGGCACTTTCAGAACAGCTTCCGTCTTGTTGGCCGGGTTATAGTGGCAAGTGGTCTTCAGGCCCGGCCGGTAGTGGCGCGCAACGGCTTGGGCTTGGTCAGCGTGGGAAAATTTGTCGTCGTCGAGCACGCGCTTGGTGCCCTGATAGCCGGTGCCATCCACGGCATACTGGTAGACGAGATCGAGCTGGTAGTCGTTCTCGGTGGGTTTGATGTTGCTGTGGGAAATGACACACGGGACCTGGGGCCAATGACGCGCGAAATCGTCCTTCCAAGTAGTCCACAGCACGGTGCCCGTGATAAGCAGTCCGCCCAGCAGCCATGCCCCGAGGAAGGCCAGCAGACATCCTCGACCTTTGAATGACTGATTCGGGATGTGGCTCATGCAAACGCGGGCGGGGGTTGTGCCGAAGTGGGGCGAAAAAGGCAATTGCGGAGGCGGCGATTTAGGTCACCGCGAAGGCCGCTGATTGCCGGATCATACGGATGAAGAGTTCCAGGTGGCTGGGTGCGAAGCTGGCGCACTGGCCTGGGCTGCGCGGAGCCAACGGCGGCACATGAAGATGAACCATAGCCGCTGGGGGCCATTCCTATCTTGTTACATCGTCCCTGCACGTGGAGAAGAGAACCCCACTAAAACAAAACGCCGGCCCCTCCCAGGGCCGGCGTTTAAAGTTAAACTTGAAGGTTCGGACTAGCCGCCTTTCGGGTAGAGGACCTTGACGTCCTGGCCGGAGAGCCATTCGCCGGATTGGACGAAAGCGTCTTCCTGGACTTGGTCCTTACGACGAACGATGTAGCTGCCGCCCTTGTCGAGCGTGTCTTCAATTTCGGCGTTGCCACCGCAGTAGACAACGACGGCCTTGGTGCCCTTCCACTCGCCACCCTTCTTACCCACATCCGTGGTGTAGTAGGTGGTGCCGGGCACAAACGCGTTAGCGAGAATCGGCCAACTGGAACGCGCGGTGGTGCGGTTCAGACCGACCACGTAGCACCAGTCGCTTTCGCCTTGCAGAACCTGCTTGGCGGTCGCTTCGCTGTTGACGGCCTTCTTGCACCAGGCACTGCCGTTCTGATAAAGGATCTTTTTGTCGTCGAGATAGCCGCCCTTGAGAAGAATCTCGAAGGCTTCATTCGCATCGCCGACTTTGGTGGTCGGGTCTTCCTTGTCCTTGTAGATCGGATAGTCATCCGTCCCGGCGTAGTTGACCATGGAGGTGAAGATATTCTTACCGTTGCTCGCTTGGCCGGTCATCTTGCTCTTGCCGATGATGCTACCGAAGTTCGGGAACAACAGAGCGGCAAGAATCGCGATAATGGAAATCACCACGAGGAGCTCAATGAGGGTGAAAGCGCTGTTCTTGCGTATTTTCATAAGTGTTGGTGGGAGTGACGAAAGCCCACGATATTGCCGCTCGCGCCGGGCCGCAAAGGAAAAATGCCGGATGACCTAAAATTTTTTCTAACGTTCAACGAAAGTCTCTTTAGTCGCGTGAAGGGAGTGTGAAATTCAAAAGCACGCAGGGCGTTTACAAGCGCCTCAGGGGGCGAAGTTACCGCCAAACGAGACAGCGGATGTAAAAGCCGTGGAGGAAAGAGGTCGGTTCTTTTGTGGGCCACGAAAGGAGCTAAAGACACGAAAAGGAACGCCACCCAAATCTTGCGCTCGATGTGTAACTGCGACCGGATTCGAGTGGCACGAGAAAGCCTGCAGCAGGTAACCCGAAGGGGGCGAGTGGCGGCGAGCAGCAACGTCCAGGTGGCGGTCAAGACTTCGCTCAAACCGCCCTCGGTCTCATCGCCCTGAACCATGAAGTAGTTTCCAAAAGCGGGGCCCCCTTCGTTTTTCCTTCTTTCGAAAGCAGCGCTCGAACCGCCACGCGGGGAGCGCGCATCTTGCATGCGGTATTCTCGCCCACAGGAGCGAGCTTGTATGCTCCATTTCAAATCCCGACGCGAGGTGTCGTCGTGGATGCCCAAATCAAATCCTCCATGATGCGGGCCCGGGTGTTCCTTATTGCCGACCGTGCTCTGCGACCTTCCAGTCGCAGCTACATCGCGCCTCGCCATTTCGAACGGCTGTGGATCAATCTAAACGGATCCAGCAGGGCGTAGCCAAGATGCGCCAGAACATTTGCTTCGGCGTTCCCTCGACCTCGTTACGCTCGCCCACGACGGGTTGGAAAACCCGTCCTACTTTCAGCTGCCCGCAGGTCGCTACTTGGTCGCAAGATGGGGCTCTACCATGCGGGTCGGCGGGGCGTCGCGGAGCTGGCCGAGAATGGGTGCGGGCCAGATGCCGAGCAGGATGACGAGCGCGGCAAGCAAGCCGACGGAGAGCTTGGTGAGCGCGGGCACGGTGATCGGGGTGGTTTCGCTGGGCTCCTGCCAGTACATCGCGGTGATGAGCTTGAAGTAATAGTAGAAACCGGCGGCCACGGCGATGATACCAACGACGAGCAGGGTGGTTTGCCCGGCGCCAACCGCGGCTTTGAAAACAAGGAATTTGCCCACGAAGCCGGCGGTGAGCGGGATGCCGGCGAGGCTGGCGATGGCCAGGGTCATGGCGAGCGCGAGGAAGGGGCTGCGCTTGCCGAGGCCATTGAAGTGCCGGAGGTCATCGCCGCGCGAGTGGCGCGAGACCACGATGAGGATGAGGAAGGAAAGGAGGGTCATCACCAGGTAGCCGGCGAGGTAGAAGGACACAGCCTCCTTGGCGGTCGCAGGATCGGCGACCATGGCGGAGAGCGCGACGAGCAGGTAGCCCGCGTGGGCGATGCTCGAGTAGGAGAAGAGGCGCTTCACGTTATCCTGCGGCATGGCGGCAAGGTTGCCATAGAGCAGCGTCGCAATAGCGAGAATGACGAGGACGGCCATCACTTTGCCCTGGATGGCAGGCACAGCGAGGAAGACGCCGAGCACGCGGATGAGCACGATGAAACCAGCGGACTTGGAGCCGACGCTGAGGAAAGCGGTGATCGGGGTCGGGGCGCCTTGATACACGTCCGGCACCCAGAGCTGGAAGGGCGCGGCGGCGATCTTGAAGCCGAGCGCAATGAGGATGAGCATCACGCCGAAGAGCAGCGCGCCCTCGTTGCCCACGAGCTTGCCGCCCGTCTCAAAGCCGGCGTGGAGCTTCGCGGTGACCGCGGCGAGTTCCGTTTCGCCGGTGAGGCCGAAGATCCAGGTGATGCCGTAGACGAGGAAGCCGGTGCTGAGCGCACCAAGGATGAGATATTTTACGCCCGCCTCGAGACTCTGCGTGTGGCGGCGCATGTAGGCGACGAGCGCGTAGAAGCCGATCGTGACGAGCTCCAGCGAGACGAAGATGAGGATGAAGTCCTTGGCGGAAGCCATGAACATCAGGCCCGCGCAGACGAAGACGGGGAGGCTGTAGAATTCGCCGGTCCCCTGCCCCGGCTGGGCGCCCGGGATGAATTTCTGCAGCACGCTGCGGTATTCGATCGCCATGACGAGCACGATGGCCGTGGTAGCGAGGGCGATGCGCTTGAAGAAGAGCGCGGAAGCGTCGACCGAATAAAAATTCCAGTAGCTGTGCGGCGGCGGCGAGGACGGCGCGGCGGTGGTGAAAAAGGAGAAGCCAATCATCGCCAGCAGCACGCCCACCGCGTAGCGGGCCATGTGCGAGCGATCCGCCGATTTCGCAAAAGCCTCGGCGAAGACCATGAGCAGGCCGAGGATGAGAACGACGACTTCGAGAGTGATAGCGGGTAGGACCTGTTGCATTCGGGTCTAAAAAGTTTGGGTGTGGGTTGCGGTCGCCATCATTTCCCGACCATGGCCTCCACGCTCGGCTGGATGTAACGCAGGTAGCTGCTGGGCCACACGCCACCGATGAAGAGAGCGGCAAGGAGCAGGATGACCGGCCAGCGCACGCAGCAGCCCGGGTCCTTGGTGTCCTCGGTATTGGCAAGCGGCTCGCCCTGGAACATCTGGCGATAAGCGCGGAGCATGTAGACCGCACTGATCACCACGCCCCAGAGGGCGCAGATGGTGGCGATTTGCTTGGGACCAAAGGAGAGCGAGGCTTTCGTCGCGCCGCTGCCGAAGGCGCCGAAGAACACCATGAGTTCGCTGGCGAAATTCGCGAAGCCGGGCAGGCCGATGCTCGCGAAAGCCGCCATGCCGAAAGCGTAGCCGAGGAAGGGCGCGCGCTTGGCGAGACCGCCCAGGCTGGTGAAGGCGAGCGACGGGGCATTCTGCCGCAGGTAGCCGCACATTGCGAAGAGGGCGGCAATGCTGAGGCCGTGCGCGAGCATGAGGAGCGAGGCGCCAGTGACACCCACCGCATTGGCGGCGGCGATGCCGAGGAAAGCATAGCCCATGTGCATCACGGACGAGTAACCGAGCATCAGGTCCAGGCGCTTCTGGGCGATGGTCACGAGGCCGATGTAGAGGATGTTCGCGACGAGCAGGATGAGCAGGAAATTGGACCAGTGCTGCGCGCCAGCCGGGAGCAAGGGAATGGCGAGGCGGATGAGACCGTAGAGGCCGAACTTTTTCAGCACGCCGGCGTGGAGCATCGCCACTGGCGTGGGCGCGCTGGCGTAGGCGGAAGGCGCCCACGAGTGGAAGGGCACCAGCGAGATGAGGATGCCGAAGCCGATGAGCAGCCAGATGTAGATGTCAGGCTGCGCCGCCGCCGGGATGATGCCGGGATGCGCGAGCAGCTTTACCATGTCGAACGTGCGATGGCCGACGGGCAGCGCGAGATAGAGTTTCGACAGGCCGATGAGCAGGATGATGCTGCCAACGGCGAGGTAGATGGTGATTTTCCACGCGGCCACCTGGCGCTCGCCATGGCCCCACACGCCGATGAGCAGGAAGGTGGGGATGAGCGCGAGCTCGTGGAAGGCGTAGAAAAAGAAGAGGTCGAGTGAGGCAAAAGCGCCCGCGGCGCCGGCGCTGATGAGCAGCACGCAGGCATAGAACAGGTTCTCCCGTTTCTCAATTTTCGGGGTGCAATAGACCGCGGCGAGCGTGACGAGCGCGGTGAGGAGCAGCATCACGAGCCCGAGGCCATCGACGCCGAGTTGCAGGCTCAAATCCCAGGCCGGAGCGACGTCCCACGCGGAGCGGAGCTGGAAGCCGCCGCGGGCCACATCGTAGCCGGCAAAGGCGATGAGCGTCAGGACAAACTGGCCCCAGGCCGAAATGATGGCGCTCTTGCGGGCCGGGGCGCCCAACGCGATGAGGAGCGCGTTGAGAATCGGCAGAAGGACGATGAGGTTGAGAACGGTCATTTGAAGACGATGAAGTAGACGAGCCCCACGACACCGAGGCCGAAGATGAAGGCGTAGCCCTGCACGTTGCCGAACTGCAGGAGGCGAAGGACAAAGCCGGCGCCCCAGGCGAGCATGCCAGCCACGCGGACGAGACCGGAAAGGAGCGCGTCGAGCGCGTTCGCGAGATACGCGAGCACGTCCTGTGTGCCGGAGACGATCGCGCCGTAAATTTCGTCGAAGTAGAACTTGTTCCGGAACAACGGGAGGGCGAAGGGCTCACGCGTCTTGCCGGTGTAGAGCACCCACGCCGCGCCGGTGCCGCCGGCAAAAGCGATGGTGGCGAGCAGCGCGACGCTGAAATGGAAGTGACCTTCGAAGAACCACTCCTCCGTGCCGTAGGCAGCGATGACCGAGAGGACCGCGAGGACGAGCAGCGGAATCGTCATGGCCGCGGGGCCGTCGTGGCCGTGCTTGGCGGCGTCCGAGCGGGGCTCGCCAAGGAAGGCGACCACGAAGAGACGGGTCATGTAGAACGCGGTCAGCACCGCGACGAAAAGGCCGATGAGATAAAGCAGCGTGCTGTATTCGCTGGCAGCGGCGAGGATGGAGTCCTTCGACCAGAAGCCGGAGAGCAGCGGGAAACCGGTGAGGGCCGCGGTGCCGATGGCGAACGTGCGGCCGGTTTTCGGCATCTTTTTGAGCAGACCACCCATCTTCCAGATGTCCTGTTCGTGGTGCAGCGCATGGATGACCGCGCCGGCGCCGAGGAAGAGGAGGGCCTTGAAGAAGGCGTGGGTGAAGAGGTGATACATCGCCGGGCCACCGTGGCCTTCCGCACTCACGTGGGGTGCGACTCCGATGGCCATGACCATGTAACCGAGTTGCGAGAGCGTGCTGTAAGCGAGGATGCGCTTGATGTCGTCCTGCTGCGTCGCCATGAGCGCGGCGAGCAGCGACGTGATGCCGCCGATCCAGGCAATCACCGCCGCGGCGGTGGGCGAGAGTTCGACGAGGAAAGCGATGCGGGCCAGCATGAACACGCCGGCCGCGACCATGGTGGCCGCGTGGATGAGGGCGGAGACGGGCGTGGGGCCTTCCATCGCGTCCGGCAACCACGTATGGAGCGGGAACTGCGCGCTCTTGCCCACGGCGCCGCAGAAGACGCAGAGCACCGCGACCGTGAGGTAGGCGGGATTCTGCGTGAAGACGGTGACGTTGGTTTCGTGCAGCCCCTGGAAGCTCAGCGTGCCGGCCGTGGCCCACAGCATGAGGATGCCGAGCATGAAGCCGAAGTCGCCAATGCGGTTCATGATGAACGCCTTGTTGGCGGCTTTGCCCGCGGCCTCGCGGGTGAACCAGTGGCCGATAAGCAGATAGCTGCTCACGCCCACGAGTTCCCAGAACATGAACATCATCGCGAAGTTGTCCGCGAGCACGATGCCGAGCATCGAGAACATGAAGAGCGACAGGTGGCCGAAGAAGCGCGGACGCGCATCGTCGTGCTCCATGTAGACCGTGCTGTAGAGATGCACGAGAAAGCCAATGCCCGTCACGACAATGAGCATCACCTTGCTCAGGTCATCGAGCGAGACGCCGAGCGAGATATTGAGAGTGCCGATGTGGATCCACGTCACGGGCGAATGGACCGTGGGCAGCAGCCACGACACCACCGTGGCCACCAGGCCGAGCAGCGAGGAGATGACCGAGATCCCCACGCTCACGGACGCATTGCGCCGGGTAGCAAACAGGATCAGCGCTGCCGCCACGAGCGGGTTCAGCAGGATAAACCAGGGAATGAATTGCGCGGTATCCATTAAAATTTGAGCGAGTTGATGTCCTCGACGTGCGTGGTCTGGCGGGAGCGGAAGAGCGCCACGATAATAGCCAGACCCACGGCGACCTCGGCGGCGGCCACGGTGATGATGAAGAACACGAGCACTTCGCCGTTAAAGTTGGGCAGACCGTTGGGGCCGACGTTGAAGCGGCTGAAGGCCACCAGCGAGAGGTTCGCGGCGTTCAGCATCAACTCCAGGCACATGAAGATGATGATGATGTTCCGGCGGAGCAGCACACCGGCGAAACCGATGGCGAAGAGGAGGCCGCTGACGAGCAAGTAATCGTTGAGGTGCAGGGTCATGGCGTTACTTCAGCTCGCGTTTGGAAATGACGATCACCCCGATGGTCGCCACGAGGATGAGCACGCCGACGATTTGGAAGGGCAGGTTGTGCGAAGAGAAGAGCGTTTCGCCGACCAGCTTGAGATCGTTGAGCTGTTCGCCGGGTCCGATGGCCGTGAGCGGCGGGAAGGGCTGGTCCCCGCGCGGGTGGCGGCCGAGCACGCCGATGAGCTGGGCCGCGAAGGCGATGGCGACGACCGCGCCGCCGATGAGGGAGATTTTGTTAAACTTGCGGCGCACCTCGGCCCGCAGATCGAGCAGCATGATGATGAAGAGGAAGAGCACCATCACCGCGCCCGCGTAGACCACCACCTGCAGGGCGGCGAGCACGTAGGCATCGAGCCCGACATACAGCGCGGCGAGGCAGAGGAAGGTCACCACCAGGCTCAACGCGCTGGCGACGGGATTACGGTTCACCACGACGCCCACGCCAAAGGCGAGCATCAGAAAGGCGAAAAACCAAAAGAGGATTGGATTCATCAAGGTTTCTTCGGTGCAGTATTTGGGGAGGCAAAGACGAGAAGCGCCGGAGCGCTGTACTTGTTCACCACCAAGCGCATGCTGTCCTTCGGACGAACCCGCTTGGCGAAGACCTTCATCTCGGCGTTGCCGCCATTGACGAGCGGACCGCCCATCGACTTGCTGGTAACTTCCTCCCAGCCATTCTTCTTAAATTTCGCCTCGTCCCAGCGCTTGTCGTCCCAGTCGCCGGAGGAGTTGCCCTCGTAACCGTAGTGCGCGACCACGAACAGCCAGCCTTCCTTCGTCACGGTAAAGTCGGCGGTGTTGCCGATCTTCTTTCCATTTGATTCGACGAAGATGACCGCGCCATCGAGCTTCGCGGGGACTTTCAAAAACTGGCCTTTGCCCTGGCCGGCCGTCAGCGGCACGGCTTCGCAGTTGAGGACCGTGAGTTCGGCCGGGGTGCGCCTGGCGGACTCCCAATCAACCGCCATCGCGGAGGACGCGGACGACAGAGCCGCAAGGGTGAGGATTCGGAGCGTGTTCATACGAGGGAGCGTTCGCCGGAAAAACCAGCGAGGGGTTGAGGTGTAACTGACAGGGAAAGGATCATTACTTCTCCGGGTTCCACTTGTGCACGAGGCCCTTGAACACGCCGCCCAGCTCGTAGAGTTTCTTTTTGTCGTGCACCATCTCCGCGCGGCTCACGCCGGTGATGGCGTAGTCCTTGCGCAGGAAGATGGCCTGCTCGGGGCAAACTTCCTCGCACATGCCGCAGTAGATGCAGCGGATCATGTCGATCTTGAATTGCTTCGGGCGCTTCTCGACCTTCTCGAAGCGATCGCCGCTGGGGATTTCCTCCGGCGTGATGGTGATGGCGCGCGGCGGGCAGATGAATTCGCAGAGCTGGCAGGCCACGCAGCGCTCGCGGTCGTGGTCGTCCTTCACCAGCGTGGGCGCGCCCCGGTAGTACTCGGGGAGCTCCGCATCCCACTTTTCCTCGGGATACTGCATGGTGACCTTCGTCTCACCTTTGATCATCTTTTTGAAGTGACCGAAGGTGATCTTCAGCCCGTTCAGGATGCTCGGCAGATAGGCCTTTTCCTTGAAAGTCAGATTGGGACGCGGAACGACGTAAGCCATGGAAATCAGTGGATGAACGCGAGGATGGCCGCGGTGAGAAGGATGTTCGCCAGCGCGATTTCGAAGAGGTAGAGCCAGCCAATCTTCATGAGCTGGTCGAAGCGGAAGCGCGGGAGTGTCCAGCGGACCCAGATAAAGAATACCAGCAGGAGCGAGACTTTGCCGAAGAAGACGGCGATGCTGACCAGACCCCAGAACCAGCCGGGCAGGTATTGCAGAATCGGGAGGCCCCCCTGGCCATCACCATCGGGCAGGAAGGGCAGATGCCAGCCACCGAAAAAGAAGGTGACGATGAGCGCGCTGCCGACGATCATCGCGACGTATTCGCCGAGGAAGAAGAGCGCGAACTTCATCGAGCTGTACTCGGTGTGATAGCCCGCCACGAGCTCGGTTTCGGATTCCGGAAGGTCGAAGGGCAGACGGTTCGTTTCCGCGAAGGCGGCGATGGTGAAAATGATGAGGCTGATACCCAGCGGGATAAGCATGACCCAGCGCTGGAGCGTCCAGCCTTCGCCCCACAGCGGGAGAAGCGTCCAGCCGTTATCCACCTGCTGGTGCACGATGCTCGTCAGGCTCGTGGTACCGTAGAGCATGAGCACGGGGATGATGCTGAGGCCCATGGAAAGCTCGTAGGCAATCATCTGCGAGCTGCTGCGGATGGCGCCGAGGAAGGGATACTTCGAATTCGAGGACCAGCCCGCGAGTACGATGGCATACACGCCCACGCCGGTGACGGCGAAGATGCCGAGCACGGCGACGTTCACGTCGGCGATCACGAGCGATTCACCCGCGATGCTGCTGCCGAACGGGATGAAGGCCATCGAGACGAGCGGAAGCATCGCCAGGCAGGGCGCCAGCCAGAAGTAGAATTTGTTGACGTGGCCGGGGGTGAAATCCTCCTTGAGGATGAATTTCACAGCATCGGCGATCGGCTGGCCGAGACCGCCGAGGAAGAGCTGCAAATCCTTCTTGAAACCGAGGAGCGTGGTCGGGAAGCCGGTCCGGTTCGGGCCGACACGATCCTGAATGGCCGCGCTGACACGGCGCTCGGCGTAGACCGTGTAGCTGACGAGCGGCAGCACCACCAAAAAGATGATGAAGATGGCTTTGCCGGCGGCCCAAAGGAGCGACGCCCAGGGAATGAAATCGAGCAGAGCGAGAGTGGTCATTAGGCGGCAGGAGCGGAAGGTTTGGCGGCGAGGTCCACACCCAGCGCGCCGATGCGGCTGAGCGAGAGGCCTTCGAGAGCGGGGGTCTCGGCAGCCATGGCCTTGAAGACGTCCTCAATGCTGTGCAGGCCCACGGCACTCGTGCCGTTCCCGGAACTGCCGTTGAGGGCGAAGATGAGGTCGCGGAGAATCTCCCAATCGTCGCGCGAAGCGCCGGGCGGATTCACGGCTTTGTTCAGGCGCTGGAGGCGGCCCTTCACGTTGATCATCGAGCCGCGCTTCTCGCACCAGGCGCTGGACGGCAGGAGCACGTGCGCGGCGGCGGTGGTGATATTGGGCAGGATGTCCACCGACACGAGCATCTCGAGTTTGGCCAGATCCTCGGACGTGAGGCCGGCGGCCGTGGCATCTTCGCCGAGCGCGATGAGCGCCGTGATACTGCCATTGCGCACGCCCGTGGCGATGTCCGCGAGCTTGCCGGTGGCGATGCCGAGCAACTTGGCGCCGCTCGTGTTCGGGTTGCGGTCGGCATTGATGAGCAGACCGTCCGGTTGGCCGGTGCGCGGCAGCACGTCCACCACACTCGCGTTCACCGCGGCGGCGAGACGCTTCACGAGAAAGAGTTCTTCGTTGGTCGCTTTCGCGCTGGCGAGAATCGCCACCTTGCCGGCGTTCTTCCGGAGTCCTTCGGCGGCGAGATTGATCGCCTGTTCCCCGGTCGGCATCGAGTCGCCGATTTGCGGACGCACCAGCGGAGCGCGCAGGCGGGCCTCGTCGCCCACGTATTTGAAATTCAGGCGGTGCGAGTCGGGCATCCACGGGCCGTTCACCGCGTCGTTTTCACGCGGCGTGATGCGGTAGATCTTATTCTCGCGGGAGCCGATGGTGATGTTGCTGCCGGTGCCGCAATTGACATCGATGGTGTCGGTCTCCTTGAGGAACCACACGCGCATCTTGAAGCGGAAGTCCGACGACGTGAGCGCGCCCACCGGGCAGATATCCACGGTGTTGAGCGAGTAATTGTGGTCGAGGATGCGGTCCGGGTGGCAGGCGATACTGTTGAACGTGCCGCGATCGACGATGCCGAGCACGTCGTCCTTCGCCACTTCCTTCATGAAGCGGATGCAGCGCGTGCAGAGAATGCAGCGCTCGGCGTCGAGGGTGACCCGCGGCCCGAGTTCCACCGACTTCGGCTTCTTCACCTTGCGCTCGAGGAAGCGGGAGCCGGCATTGCCGTGCTCCACGGAAAACTCCTGCAGCTTGCATTCACCGGCCTGATCGCAGATGGGGCAATCGAGCGGGTGATTGATGAGCAGAAACTCCATCACGCCCTGGCGGCACTCGCGCACCATCGGGGAGTCCGTGCGGATGCCCATGCCTTCGCTGACGTCCTGCGCGCAGGAAATCTGCGGGCGCGGAATCCAGCCGATCTCCGGCTTGCCGTCAGCGCCGATGACCGGCTTGCGGTCGGGCGTCATCTTCGGCGTGCCCATCTCGATCAAGCACATGCGGCAATTGCCGGGCGACGAGAGCTTCGGGTGATAGCAGTAGTGCGGAACGAGCTTGCCCGCCTGCTTGCACGCCTCAATCACGCGCGTGCCCTTCGGAAATTGAAGCCACTTCCCGTCGATTTGGACGTTCAGCATTTGAACCGGAGCTGCGGTTTCGGTGGACATTGGAAAAATTTAGCGAGTAGCGGCCGGAGCCATGATTTCTTGCGAGTTTCCGCGCGGCGCGGGGACCGGCTCGATCTTCGGCTCGTTGGTCAATTCCTCAGAGTTGTATTCCGGCGGCATGGGCGGCGGGAGTTCCTTCGTGGACTTGCCCGCAAACTCCTCGGGGAATTTCGCGAGGAAGCTCTGCGTCGGCCAGGAGCACGCTTCGCCGAAGGCGCAGATCGTCTTGCCGGCGATGTTGTCGGCGACATTCTTCAGCACGGCGGGATCCTTCGCGGTGCCGCCACCGGCGACGATGCGGTCGGTGATCTTGCGCATCCACTGCGCGCCTTCACGGCACGGGGTGCACTGGCCGCAGCTCTCGTGCGCGTAAAATTCGTTGATGTTGTTCAGCGCCCAGACCATGTCGCGGCTGTCGTCCATCACGATGACGCCGCCGCTGCCCGCCATGGAACCACACGCGGCGAGCGTGTCGAAGTCCATCGGGATGTCTTCCATCGCCAACTCCTTGTCCTTCACCTTGTACTTTTCGCCGGCCTTCAGCACCTTCGCGGAAGAGCCGCCGGGGATGACCGCCTTCAGCTTGCGCCCAGGCTTCATGCCGCCGCAGAGGTCGTTGATCAGCTCGCCCATCGTTACGCTGCCCACTTCCACTTCGTAATACCCCGGCTTCTGCACGTCGCCGCTGACGCAGAGGATGCGCGTGCCGGTGTTGTTCGGCTTGCCGAGCTTCGCGTATTCCGCGCCGCCGCCCATCGCAAGGATGTGCTTCACGTCGCAAAGCGTCTCGACGTTGTTGACGATGGTCGGGCACTGGTAGAGGCCGAGGACCGCCGGGAAATACGGCGGCTTGATGCGCGGATACGCGCGCTTGCCCTCGAGCGATTCAATGAGGCCGGTTTCCTCGCCGCAAATGTAGGCGCCGGCGCCGCGGTGCACCCAGATGTCGAGGTCGAACCCGCTGCCCAAAATGTTTTTGCCGAGGAAGCCACGCTGGCGGGCTTCGGCGAGCGCCTTCTCCAGAATCTGCGCACCCTCGGGGAATTCGCCGCGGATGTAGAGGTAGGCCAAGCTGGCTCCCACCGCGAAGCACGAGATGATCATGCCCTCGATGAGCTGATGCGGGTCCTGATGAATGATGTAGCGATCCTTGAACGTGCCGGGCTCGGATTCATCCGCGTTGCAGATGAGGTAGGTCGGCTTCGGGCCGCCGCGCTTGATGAAGCCCCACTTCACGCCGCACGGGAAGCCCGCGCCGCCACGACCACGCAGGCCAGACTTCTTCACCTCTTCGGTGATCTCCTCCGGCTTCATCTTCAGCGCTTTCTTCAGCTCGGCGTAACCGCCGTTGCGGATGTAGCACTCGATATCGGGCGTGTAGCCCGCCACGTCGATGTTCTTGAAAACGATCCGCTTTTCCTTCGGATGCGGCGGCAGTACCTTGGGCAGCGTTGCGTCGCTCTTGGTGACGCCAAGGAGCTCGGCGGCTTTATCGAGCGAGATGTTTTCCTTGAAGTTGTCGTTCACCATCGCCACCGGCGCGGAGCCGCAGGACGCGAGGCACTCGACGAACTCCATCGAAAATTTGCCGTCCGGCGAAATCGCAATCGGATTGCCGTGGCCGGGATTGTGCGGATGCCCGTGATCGATGGTCTTTTTCTGGCCTTCGAGGAAGGCCGCGAGGTCGATGCCCGCGGCCTTGGCCACGCGCTCGCGAAGCTCATACGCTCCACCCAGCGCGCACGAGAGCGTGCGGCAGATGCGGATGTGCGTGGCGCCGGCGGGCTGGCGGCGGAACATCGGATAAAACGTCACCAACTCGAGCACGTTGATCGGCTCGAGTGAAAGCTTGGCGGCGATCCAGGTGATGGCTTCGTCCGAAATAAATCCGAAGTGCTCCTGCCACAGATGCAGTAGGGGCAGCGTGGCCGAGCGCTTCGACGCCGGATAGTGCGTGATCGCCTCGTCGATTTTGGCCAGCAATGGTGCGGGAATCTCCATAGGTTACGGTTGCTGCTTGGGCGGTTGCTCGGCGCCGGGCGCGGGAGGATTGGGGGCGGCGGCCTTGGCCGGCTGATGGTCGGCTGTGGCTTTTTCCGTCTCGTTGGTGCGCTGCTCCGCCGCTGCTTTTTTCAGCATGTGCAGCGGTGCTTTCGGGTCGAGCTTTTCTCCAAATTTCGGGATGCTTCCCTGGAGTTTTCCGTCCAAAAAACTGAGCTCAATCGCCTGCCCGTCCTGACGGTAGACGTAGGTCACCGTGGGAATTTCCACCGGTTGATTGATTTGCACCGACTTCCCGACGCGCCGTGTTTCCGGCTGGCCGAGGATGCTCTCCACTTCCTTCTCCGTGAGGCCTTCGCTCACGCCCGTCCACTTCTGTGCCTTGCGCTGCGCGGCCTCCTGTTGCCGGTTCGCCATGTCGATGTTTTCCGACGAAATGCGCTGCTCGCAGCCTGGCAAACAGATCACCGCCACGCAGCCCAGAAGGACCGGGAAAAGCGCGAGCGCAGCGGGTGAGATTGCCATCCCAGCCACTAGAACGGACGCGAAAAAGCGCGGCAAGTTCTATTTGTGAAATATTTCACAAGCTCCGCTTTGCGCTCGGTGTTGAATGCTTCCGAAATCGCTTGTTCACCGACCGGCGGTCTTATCGGATCCTGCAAAGCCGTTCCGCCCCGGCCCCCCCCCTACTTCGCGGCGGGTTTGGTCGGATCGTAAAGGTCCCATATCCGGAAACTGGGCATGGCCTTTCCGGTGCGCGCGTCATGGAGCATGGGGTCGTTGCGGATCTCCGAGCCCTTCGGGACAAAGGTTGCAATCCGGCCGTCACCGGGCATTTTCCGGCCATAAATCGCGCGGTCCTTTTTGGCATCCCATCCTTCGAGGTGGTCGGTGGCATCGACAGGATCCAGGCCGCTGGGCATGCCGATGACAATTCTTCCGACCGGCCGCGCCCTCTCACCCTCTCCCTGATCGATGGAAAGCGATACGGAGAAACATGGGAACGAGATGAATCCTCGCACATCGGTGACGCACCTGATGCCGATATAGCTGTAGGAGACGGAGACAAAGGCATGATCCCCGCGCTTTAAAAAACGGCGTACTTCGGCCGCGTCGAAAATGCGGTGCAATTCCTGGGACTCGCGGAAGATTCCGAGATCCCACGCGCCTCGGTCGTTTTTCTTGAGGTAGACGGTGAAACAGGCGTCGTAAACCTCATTGCCGGACAGTTGTCCCATCACATCCATCCCCTCTCTGCGAAAATAATCGACGGCGCCCGGAGGCGGAATGACGTGTTCCGGAACATCATGCCACGGTTTGAGGCTTTTCACTCCTTTGTTTTTCACGGCAGCGATCATCTCTTCCCGCACGTCGCGCAGCCGCAGTTCGAGGCAGCGCTCTTTTTCCGCAGCGCCAGCGGTGACGCAAAGGATGAAAATAGCGGGGAGGGTGAGAAGTTTCATCAGGAGGGAGAATGGTGGCCGTTGCCTGAAACCTAGGACGCCGGGGCGTCCGGTTTATTCAAGCAGTCGGGGTGGGCTTGACGCCTTCCTTCTGCTTCCCCGCCGTGGCAACGAGCGTCCGAATGAGCGCCTCCCAAGAGATTTGCCCCACCGGCTTGGCATTCGCGGCGTCGCGGATCACGGCGATGACGCTGCGGGCCGCGCGCAGTTTGCGCAGGATGCTGTAGGCGGCCTCGTGTGAGGTCACCGTCACAATGCGCCGCTGGTAAACGCCAATGTTCACGTCGCGGCGGCGCTCCAGCAGTACCTCGAAAACGCTGACCACCCCGGTAACGAGACCAGCGTCGTCGGTGACGAGCCAGCGATCGTGGGGCGATTTGGCGCTGCGCTCCAGGAATTCCCGCACCGACATCGTGCCGGGCAGGCAGCGGGCCGGGTCGATGGGCTCCATTACTTCCCGGGCCACGATCCCGCGGAAATCCACCACATTGGTAATCATCTCCCGCTCGGCCTTGGTCAGAGCGCCGGTCTTTTCCCCCTGCTCGGCGTAGTAACGGAAATCTTCGCGCCCGATGAACATGCGCTGGCGCTCTGGTGGACGGGCGCCGAAGAGGACTTTTTGCACGATGCGCCCGAGGAAATGCATCGGGCCGAGGAGCGCATCCGCCAGACGCAACGGGACCGCGAACAGAACCAGCGCCCGGTAAGGAAAGCGGCGAAAGATGGACTTCGGCAGCAGTTCGAGCCCGAGCAGGTACATCGGGAGGCTAATCGCCAGCGCGACAAGGTAGCCATTCCCCTGCCACCAGCCCACCAGTTTCTTGGTCACAAAAACCAAGGCGGCGATATTGGCCAGATTCGTGACCATGATCACGGTGATCAGCAACCGATCGGGCTTTTGCAGGAGGTTTTGCAGAATAAGTGCGGCGGGCTCGCCCTTTTTCACATGGTGGGCGAGGCGCACGCGGTTGACGGAAAAGATGCCCGCCTCAATGCCGCTAAAAATGAACGACACCACCAGACAAATGAAGAGCAGCACCCACATCATGACTGGGCCTCCTTTTCTTCTTCGTCGTCGTGTTCGAGGCGCTCCACCAGCACTTCTTCCACCCGCTTCCGCGAGACACGCCGCACCGTCACCCGGACGTCGCCGAACTGGGTTTGGTGACCGGGCCTCGGAAGCTGGCCAAGCCGGTTGAAAATCATGCCGCCAATGGTGTCGATGCCCTCTTCCTCCAGCGGCACGCCGAGTTCCTCCACGATGTCCTCCAGCCGCGCGTGGCCGCTGGCGAGCAGTCGCCCCTCCCCCACCCCTTCCAGATACAGTTTGGCATCCGCATCCGGGACAGCGTCGCTGATGATCTCCTCCACGAGGTCGGCCATGGTCACGACGCCTTCCACGCCGCCATGCTCATCCACCACCACGGCCATGCCTTGCGGATGCGACAGGAAGTTCTTTAGCAGCGCCATGGCCTTCATCGTCTCCGGGACGAAGGACGGAACATCGAGGCGCTCGGTGTAGTGCACGCTGGAGTCGCGGAGGAAGGCCCCGACGTCGAGCACGCCCTCCAGATCGTCCGGCGTTTCGCCATAGATCGGCACGCGCCGCAGACGCCGCTGCGCCAGTTGCACCAAGGCCTGCTCATTGGTCAGGTTGTCGGGCAGCGCGAACATGTCGACCCGCGGCGTCATGCAGTCCTTCGCCGTCTTGTCGCCGAGCTTGATGATTTCGGAAATCATCTCGCTCTCCGTCTCGTGCAGCGCCCCGGTCTCGGCGCTGAGTTCCACGAGCGTGTCCATTTCGTCTTCATCGAGCCCGCGATGGATTTTCAGATTAGGCGGCAACAGGGCATTGGCGATGCGCTCACTGACTCCCTGCAAAATGCGCGCGATGGGATCCAGCAGAGGCATCAAAAAGCGAAAAACGCCCACGCCCATGCGCGTGGTGGCGTGCGGAGCGCCCAGCGCAAACAGCTTCGGCACGAGATCGCAGACGAAAACAATGAGCCCGAAGAGAATGAGCACCGCCGCCCAGTTCGGGATCTGCACCACTTGCTGGCGGTCGATTAAGTAGATCGTCCCGACCATCAGCGGCGCATTCGCCATGGCATCGGCCAGGAGGACGGCGCTCAGGAATCGGCGCGGATTTTCCATCAGCCGCACCAAGGCCTGGGCAAACGAGGAGCCGCGCTCCTTCAGGGCCTCAATTTGCTGCGGCGGGATGGAAAAAATCGCCGTCTCCACGCCGGAGACGAACATCGAGATCATCGCCAAAAAGACGAGCCCGCCGGCCAGCAGCATGAATTCGGTAAAACTCATTGCGCGACCATCGCCTCCCTGCGCCCTCGGTCCGCACGCTGCGCCCTCGCACCGGCTTCATCCTGCGCGCCCTCTGCTTCCCCCGATTGGGAAGTCCGCTCCGCACACGTCAGCATCAACTTGTCTGGCACAGTCCTCGGACGATACTGCTCATGGAAATTCCGGCGATGAAAAAAAGCGAACGCATCGAAGCTGAAGTGGGCGGTCCCTTTCACGGGGATCTGGCGGCACACCCGTGCTACACGGGGTGGTTCGAACACTTCAATGCCACGCGCTACTATGAAGCGCATGACGTGCTCGAGCATCTCTGGTTGCAAACGCCCGGCGAAAACCACGCTTTCTTTAAGGGACTGATCCAACTCGCCGGCGCCTTCGTGCATTTGAAAAAGCAATTCGAGCATCCTTCGCACCCGAAGCACGGGAAACGCCTGCACCCTGCCGGACGCCTTTTTCAACTGGCGCATGATAATATCGCGCCCCGCGCACCCATGCATTTACGGCTCGATGTCGCGCAGGTCCTCTCCCTCATCCAATCCTGGTCCCAATCCCTCGAAACAGCCGGCTACGAAAAGAACCCATGGTCCCCAGCTTCCCTGCCCAGAATCACTCTCGAAAACGCGAGGTAGCTGGTCGGAAACTCAGCTTTCTTTCAGCACCACCACATCCTCCGCGTCCACCCCGGCGAAGATTTCCCGCTCATCGCTGACAAAGGCAAACCTGGGATTCAGCTCGTACATTTTCAGCACGATGTTCCGGGCGGCGAAACGGTATTGGGCCATTTCTCCCAGGTAGACACGTTCCCGGATTTTCCCGGTCACGGCATTGGTGGCCGCTGCGTCCATCCCCAGCTTCCACGCTTCCGGGCGAATGCTCAACTGCACCTTTTCGCCCACGGCCGGTGTCCATCCCGCAGCCACCCCGGTGAACAGCCGCAGGTCTGTCTCCACTTGCACCGACTCCCCATTCACCGCCGCCACCTTTCCTTCGAGGAAATTGGTCTCGCCCATAAAATCCGCGACAAACTTGGTGGCGGGGCGGCGATAGACTTCCGCCGGGGCACCCGCCTGCCGGATATGCCCGGCCTCCATGACCGCGATGCGATCGCCCACACTGAGCGCCTCCTTCTGATCGTGCGTCACGTAGATGGCCGTCAGGCCCGCTTCCTTGCAAATGCGTCGAATTTCACCGCGCATTTCAATGCGGAGCTTGGTGTCCAGATTGGAAAGCGGCTCGTCCAGGAGCAGGCACCGGGGGCGGATAACCATCGCCCGGGCGAGCGCCACGCGCTGCTGCTGGCCGCCGGAAAGCTGGTTAATCTTGCGCCCCGCGTAGGGGGTCATTTTCACGGACTCCAGGGCGGCGGCCACGCGCTTTTCGATCTCGGGCTTCGCGACCCGGCGCTCCTCCAGGCCGAAAGCCACATTCTGCGCCACCGTCATATGCGGCCAGAGAGCATAGCTCTGGAACATCATGCCGGTGTTCCGCTCATGGGGCGGAAGACGGGTGACGTCCTCTTCCCCGAACAAAATCCGGCCACCCTCCGGGATGTAAAAACCTGCAATACTCCGCAGCAACGTGGTTTTCCCGCAGCCGCTGGGGCCGAGCAAAAAGAAAATCTCCCCCGCCCCAATGGTCAGATTCAGCCCGTGCAGGGCCGTGGCTTCCCCAAAACGTTTGGTGAGGTTCTCGATGCGGATGGTGATCATCGCTCCGCGCTTCTACGCGGGAGACCCGCTCGCTGGAAAGCCGGAATCAGCAAAAGCCCGGGCTTCCATCAGATTGTTCACAGCCGCCCATTGCGATCCGCTGGCGGGCCGAGTAGAGTTTCATTTCGTGTCCCAAATCCCTACATCCCTGCCCCGTAGCGATACCCCACCGCCTGTTTCGTGCACTTATTCCTTGGAAAATTGGCATCGGTTTGGCCTATCGGCTGCTTTCTCGTCCCTGTCGTGTCTGCCATAGCCCAATCCAGCCAGCCGGCCGCCGAGTCTCCTGAAGGCGAGCCGCCCAGCGTCGCCGCTGCCGTTGCCGCGGCGCGGGCCGTCCCTGCGCCGATTGGAGGCGACAACCCCTCCGTGATTAGCTGGCGCATCGAGGCGGGCAGTTCCAAGCGCGTCCGCAACTGGCACGTGTGGCAGAAGATGCTCCTCTGCGCCGTCATCTTGTTCGTGCCGACTGCTCTCACCGTCGTCGGCGCCGTTCTCACCGTTTTCAAATTTGCCGGCAATGCGGGGCTGATCATGCTGATTTTCGGCATCATTTCCCTGGTGGCCGGTGGATATTTTACGCTGCGGATCGTGACCGATATCAGCGCCACGCTGCGCCGCCTGGCCAGCGAAGCCCGGGATATCGCTTCTGGACAAAAGCAAACCCTCACCCTTGAGCCGCGGCGCGACGAACTCGGCGAACTTTCCGAGGCCTTCCGCCGCGTCGTGGAATCCAGCCATTCCGACCGCCACCGCCTGACGCAAAACAATAACGACCTGCAAGCGATGAACTCGCAGCTCGAGGACGCCAACAAGCAGGTGCAATCCTTCGCCTACAAGGCCGGCGAGGCGAACAACGCGAAGCGCGAATTTCTCGCGGTGATGAGCCACGAGATTCGGACCCCGGTGAATGGCATCATCGGCATGACCGAACTGGCGCTGCAGACCGAGCTCACCGCCAGCCAGCGCGATTATCTCCAGACGATCAACAGCTGCGCCGAATCGCTGCTCGCCCAACTCAACGACGTGCTCGACTTTTCCAAGATCGAAGCCGGCAAGCTCGAACTGGAGCGCACGGAGTTCAGCCTGCGCGAACTGCTCGGCGAAGCGCTGAACACGCTCGCCCCGCGCGCCCACGCCAAGGGGCTGGAATTGCTCCTGCACATCCGCCCCGAGGTGCCGGATTCGCTCGTCGGCGACCCGCACCGCTTGCGGCAGATCGTGGTCAATCTCGTCGGCAACGCGCTCAAGTTTACGGAAAAAGGTGATGTGCTCGTCCGCGTGGAAAACTCCAAGTGGATCGACGGCGATGCCGAGCTGGCCTTTGCCATTGCGGATACGGGCATCGGCATTCCCGCCGACCGCATCAGCGGCATTTTCCAGCCTTTCAGCCAGGCCGATTATTCCACCACGCGGCGCTTTGGCGGCACGGGCCTGGGCCTCGCCATCACCCAGCAACTCGTCGGGCTCATGCGCGGCGCCATCAAGGTGGAAAGCGAGCTTGGCCGCGGCAGTGTGTTCCGCTTTTCCGCCCGGTTCGGCTACCAAAAGGTGTCCGTCGATCACGACTACACGATCGAAAACTATCGGAACCTCCGGGTGATGATCCTGGAGCCGCACACCATCAGCCTGCGCATCGTGACGGAGATGCTCTCCACCTGGCACATCAAGGCGGAGATTGCGCGTGATGTGGTGACGGCGGTGAAGCAACTCCGCGGCGCGGTGCAGGACGGCAAGCCGTATGATTTGTTCATCGGGGATGCGGTGCGGCCCGACAGCCCGGGCCTCAAGGTCGCCTCAACCATCGGCAGCTACTCCGAACTTTCCGCGACGCGCGTGATGTTGCTTACCTCGACGCCGAGCCGGCAGGAAAGCGAACGCTTTGGTGGACCCGTGCGCGCCACGCTCGTCAAGCCGGTGACCACCCGCTCGCTCCGCGGCGCGCTGGCGAAAGCGATGGAGACGGAGAAGAAAGCCACCATGGCCATGCCCAAGGGCGGCAGCGTTCCGCCTCAGCGCCCGCTCAACGTCCTCGTCGCCGAGGACAACGCCGTGAACCAACGCCTGGCGAAGCTCAACCTCGAAGGCTGGGGCCACACCGTCACGGTCGCGGGCGATGGCCAGGAAGCCGTGGAAGCCTACGAGAAGACGGAGTTCGATTTGATCTTGATGGATCTGCAAATGCCGCGGCTCAGCGGCTTCGAAGCCTCCGCCGAAATCCGCAAGCAGGAGAAAGCCTCCAGCCGCCCGCGGACGCCCATCCTCGCCCTGAGCGCCAACGTTCTCAAAGGCGTGCGCGACGAGTGTGCCAAGAGCGGCATGGACGGGTATGTGTCGAAACCGGTGCGGCAGCAGGAACTGGTCGGTGCCATGGCCCTGGTCATCCCCTCGCTCTTTTCCGATCCCGCCGCCGCCGCCGCCTATTTGCAGAGCGGGGAAAAGACCACCCAGCCCGCGGGCGCGACGTCCGCGCTCTTCACCGCCCCGGCCGCTCCCGCACCGGTGGCCAAGCTCGTGATGACTTCTTCCGGCATCAAGCTACCGGCTGCGCCTGCGCCAGAGGCGCCTGCGGCCCCCGCTCCGGAGGCTCCGGCGCCAAGCGAGTCGAAGGGGATCCAAAAGCCGGCCGTTCCCGCGACTCCGGCCAGTCCCAAGGTGGAAGTAGAGCCCACCCCAATCCTTTCAATACCTCCCGCCGCCCCCGTCGTTCCGGTCTCCCCGGAACCCGCCCCCAACCCGACACCCGTGTCCACTCCCGAAGAACCCACTTCCCTCCGCCTGGCGCCCGCGCCGGAGCCGGCGACACCTTCCTCCAAACCGGCCCCCACGCCTGAGCCCGCTCCAGTTGCTTCGGCAACTCCCGAAGCCACCGCGCCCGCAGACGCTCCCCGCGAAGCGACCTTCGATGCGGAAATGCTCATGGACAATATTGGCGGCGACAAAGCCATGCTCGCCGAAGTGGTCCGGCTCTGCCGCAACAACGACGCTCCCCGCCTGCTCAAGGAACTCGCGGACTCACTCGCCACCGGCAATTGCGCCACCGCCGCCAAGGCCGCGCACGGCCTCAAGGGGATGGTGGGCGCTTTCAACGCCACCACGGCCTATCGGCTCGCCAAGCATCTCGAAATCAACGCGAAGGAGGAGCGCCTGGAAGTCCTCCTCGCCGAGGCCGACGAGTTCGTCACCTCCCTGCGCGCGCTCTTGGTCGACCTCGAGAATCTCGCGGAGATCGAGCACGCGTTTCTCGAGTGGATTTAGCCACTGGGAGCCCTTCGCTCTTCCCAGCGCCGCCGCCTCTATGGTCATCCTGCGCATTTCCGCGCCCCTAAACACCCTTACAATCGCGCCTCTCTTTTTCCTCCCCAACCGGGAAACCGTTGGTCCATAGTGGCGTTCATGACCGACACTCCATCGGGCCAAATCATTCTCTGGGGTTCGCGTGGATCTTCGCCCACACCGGGGGGGCGTTTCATCCGGCACGGCGGCCACACGTCCTGCCTCACCCTCGTCCACGATGGTGCGCATTTCGTCTTCGATGCGGGCAGCGGCATCCGCGAATTCGGCCGCAAGCTGATGGAGGATCAACCGCGGCAGTTGCACCTGTTCATCACCCACACGCACTGGGATCACATCCAAGGCTTCCCCTTTTTCATTCCCGCTTACACGCCGGGCTGGGAGATCGAAATTTACGGCGCCAAGACATTCAATAAGCCGCTCAAGTCCGTCTTCAAAGGCCAGCTCGACCGTGAGTATTTCCCGGTGCAGATGACCGACATGCGGGCGCACTTGGAATTCCACCACCTGCACGAAAACTCGATGACCATCGAAGGGGTGAAGATCTCCTGGGTGCAAACCTGCCATCCCGGCACGACGATGGGCTTCAAGATTGAAGTCGAGGGGAAGAAAATCATCTGGATGCCGGATAACGAATTCCTCCGCGGCCACCTCGACCCGCTCGATGAATTGACCAAGGAGAACGAAATCTTGAAGCCGCATCAACCCGTCATCGACTTCATCCAGGGCGCCGATCTGCTCTTCCACGAGGCGCAGTATACGGACGAGGAATACGTCCATAAGATCGACTGGGGGCACAGCAGCGTCGGCAACGCCTGCACGCTGGCGCACCTCGCGGGCGTGAAACGATGGGTCATTACGCACCACGATCCTTCGCACGACGACGACTTCCTCGAGTCGAAGCTGAACGTCACCCGCCGCCTGCTCGCCCGCATGGGCAGCCACGTCCAGGTCTCCCACGGCTACGACGGACTGACCGAATATCTATAATTTCATCGGGACAATTTCACAGGCCATGGCATCATCGCCGGTCTCCTGTGAAACCTACCGAGTATCCCGAAGAAGATTCGCGCGCCGTGGCCGCCGTGCCTGCGGAGGCGCCGGCCCAGAAACATTCCGCTGCTCCCGTGGCCGCCAGTTCCGCCCCGGTGGCCGAGCGTCCGCGGTATGTCGAGGTGCCGCCCAGTCCCGAGCAAATCCGCGCCCAGCGCAATATCGCCTGGGGCGTGGTGTGCGTCACGCTGGCCGTCATCGGACTGTGGCTCGGCCTGAAGTTCGACCGAGCCATGGCAGGCGTTTCACTGGCCTCCAGCCTCGGGACCTTCGGGATTTTCTGGCTACTCTACAATTCGCAGCTCCTGCGGCAAAAACATGGCTTTTTCCTCGGTTTCGGCCTCGTCGCCGTGCTGGGAGCCGGACTGCCTTTTGCCGCGCTCGGCCTCCGTGCACTCGACCGCATGGCCGATGAGTCGATTTCCGGAAAAACGGCCGATGGCCGGACTTCCGCTCCGCCGCCCGTGCCCACCGCCGCCACGGCGCCGCCGGCGCCCTCGGCTCCGGAACTCTCCCCTGATGACTCGGCCGCCGCTCCGGCTGAGAGCGAGCCGGCGTCCACCGCCAAGCCGGCGGAGCGCGCCCTGGCGCGAAATGGCAGCAATATGGCAGCCAGCCGTACTGCCACGCCCGACAAGAAAGGCGCCACCGCGAAAGCCGCGCCGGTGGACGATGGGCAGGTGCGTGATTTCGAGGCTCCGCCGGTGGATCTGAAGTCCGGCAAGATCATTCGCTTTCAGGAAGACTGCGTCGTGTCGATCAACGGCCAGAAAAAGCGCCTGAAGGCTGGCCAAATGTTTCCCTACAGCAAAGTAGAGGACGACATGGTGACCTTCCTCGCTGGCGATCAGGAGGTGAAGATTGACTCCCTCTACGTGTCCTTCGTCGGCAAATCGCAGGAGAAGGAGGGGGACATCAAGCGGATGGCCGCCATGGAAGCCGCGAATCGCTACCCGGCCCTCGCGGACGAAGGTTCGCCGGAGCACAGCCTGTTCATCAAGCGCGCTGATGAGATGAGCAATGATCCGGCCCTCAACGAATACTTCAAGAATCCGAGATGGCCGCTGATGCTCGCCGAAGAACTGGCTTCAGCCCATGGCTGGAAAGCCGTCGACAACGCGGATGACGACAAACCGGCGAGCGCCAACACCCCGGCTCCGACGGACGTTAAACCTGCTGCGGAAAGCCCCGCTCCCGCTGCTCCCACCGCTCCAGCACCGGCAAGCGCGCCGCAACCGACGACGACGCCCGGCAAACCCGCACTGCCGCCGATGCTGCCGGAAGACAAGACTCGCAACGCCGGTGCGGCAAAAGCCCCGGCCCCCACGGATCCGCCGCAAACCGCGCCGCCACCCGCCGCAGTCCGCCCGGCGATCGTGCCCAATGCCACGGTCCCGCCGGTGATCCCGCCGCCGCCGCGGTAGCAGGTGAATTTGAGGACGGAGAGCTGGGGCTCGAATTTAGATGGTGTGTCTGTAGCGTGGCCGGATTCGAGCGGAGTGAGAAAGCCCGCCGAAGGCGGTGCGGAGGGTGCGATCGGAGACGAGCAGCAACGCCGAGGAAAACGGGTTCGCTTTTCTGAAATCGGCCGAGCCGGCAAGGACAGGGGATTAGGCAAATCACCCGATATTGGAGCGGTTTTAGAAATTTCGGGGGCTCTTCCCGCGGCCTCCCGGCCACGGCTACAGACGCACACCCCATCGCAGGCAGCCGCAGCTTTTCTTGCATTGCTCCAAATTCAGACGGCCTCACTTCCCGCTACGTAAAATTACCCAAACTACTAAAAGTGTGTTTTGGTAGCGGCGATGAAAGACCAATTACTCCCGGTTAATCGTACTGCATCCTCCCGCCCGCGTTGCACTTCCAGCGTGGAAGTTTTGGAAAACCGCATCGCGCCTGCCTTTGCGGCAGGTTTTTTGGGAACCATCGCCAACCTCTTCGATGATGCCAGTGGCGATTCGCTCACCATCAGCGCCGAGGGCGGCTTTTTAAAACACAACCGCTTCACCGCCGGCGATCCGGGTTTCGCCAGCGACTTCGATTTCGACTCCTCGGCCCCGGGCGTCCAGAAGGTTGCAGCGGAAAGCGATACGGTCGTCTCGATCAGCCTGAATAGCGGGCTCGATCATGTCCTGCTCGGCGGCGACCACCACGCCTCGAAACTCAACGCCACCTTCATTGTCAACAACATCGGCGCCGATGGCGACACGCTGGAGATCGACGACTCCGGGGCCACGGCCAAGGAACCGCAAAAGCTGACGACCATCGACAACCTCACCGTCGGCAAGGGCATCAACGTGCAGCGGACAGGCGATGCATTCGGGATACTGACCCTTGATACAGGCGCCGGGGCCGACACCGTGTTTCTCACCGGTGTTCTCCCGGCCAGCGTGGCGGTGAACTCCAATGATGGTGATGACGTGCTGACCGGGCGCGGCACGAGCAACTTTGTTTTTTCGAGCGGCGCTGGCAACGACACGCTGACGGGCGGCGATGGTGCCGACCTTTTCGTGGGCGGCGACGGGAATGACCGCTTCTTTGGCAATCGAGGCAACGACGCCCTACTCGGCGGCAACGGCGTCGACACCTTTACGTGGAATCCCGGGGACGCCAGCGACATCATCGAAGGCGGAGCCGATGGCGACACGCTGATTTTCAACGGCTCCAACGCCAGCGAGATGTTCGACATTTCAGCGAATGGCGGGCGCGTCCGCTTCACCCGGGATGTGGCGGCCATCACGATGGATCTCAATGATGTCGAGGATTTGCGCCTGAGCACGCTCGCCGGGACCGACAACGTGACCATCAACGATCTTTCCGGCACGGATCTGAAAGCCGTCCATCTCGACCTGAGCGGCGTCCTCGGGGGTAATGTGGCGGATATCTCCGCGGACAACGTGACGCTCAACGGCACCAATGGCGCGGATGACGTGCATCTCGTGCTCGATCATGGCGCCATCCACGCGGTCGGCCTCCATACCTTCGTGGAGGTAAAGACTCCGAGTTTGCTCGATAAGATCACCGTCAACGCATTGGGCGGAACGGACAATCTTTTCGCCGCGCCAGCGGTTGCAACGCAGATTGGCGTGGTGCTGACGAATGGCGAAACGAGCACGGGCGCGCTCGCGAACCCGCTCAACTTCGATGGCCCAACCAAATTGACGGCGGGAAAAGCGCCCTCCGCCATCGCATCCGGTAATCTCTTCGGCGCGGGCGACGATCTCGTGGTGGCGAGCCCCACCGGGAACTCGGTCTCCGTGCTGTTCAACAATGGAAATGGAACCTTCGCCTCGGCGATGGAATTGAAGACGGGCGGGCGCGGAACGACGGGCGTGGCGCTGGCGGATTTCAATGGCGACCATCTGCTGGATATCGCGGCAACGAACAAAGCGACCGGCAATGTCTCGGTGTTTCTCAATCACGGTGATGGCACGTTCAGCGCGCCCCAACTTTTCTCCGTGGGCCGGCTGCCGGGCGTCCTGCGCGCGGCGGATGTAACGGGTGATGGGCAGGCGGATCTGGTGATGATCTCTGGAACAAATGCCGTCACCATCCTGGCCGGCGACGGCACGGGCGGCTTCAGCGGGCCGACGAAAATCCTCATGGGCGGCGCCGGAGCAAAGGATCTGGCGCTGGCCGACTTCAACGGCGACGGCCATCTCGACCTCGCGGTCGCCAACGCCTTGAGCAACAGCGTGACTGTCTTCCCCGCCGATGGCAGCGTCGCCTTTACGCAGGCGCTCAAGCTGGTCGTGGGCAAGGGACCGCGCTCGCTCGCCGTCGGTGATTTCGACGGGGATGGCCGCCTGGATTTGGCGGTCACGCACAGCGTGAGCCGATTTACGGGCATCCTGCTAAATACGAGCGTGGGCATCACCACCTCCTTTGGCGCCATGGCGCAGCTCACCAACCCGGGGACCAAAGTGCCCTCCGCGCTGGCGGTGGCGGACGTGGATCTCGATGGCCGGGATGACCTCGTCCTCACCGATTCCGTGCCCGGTGCTATTAGCGTGCTGCTCAACAATGGCGCGGCGGTCTTTCAAACACCGGTGAATTTCCCGCTCGGTGGGTTGCTCGCCGGGAATAACTCGCTCCTCGTCACGGATCTCAACGACGATGGGCGCGCAGACTTCACCGTCGCCAACGTCAAAGGGCTCACCATCCGGGAGCGCGTGCTGGCGGTTTAGAACGAGTTGTCGCTGTTTGAATCTGACAAAGAGCGATGTAGCTGCGACCGGGAGGTCGCAGTTGAGGGCAACGACTTTTGAAACCGATCGAACTAACCATTCTCTGCGACCTTCCGGTCGCAGCTACATGGTCGCGCGCAAGATTTGGGCGGCTACCGCTTTTCTCAAACTGCTCTCAATATCCGCCGGCGCCCAGCTTGGCGCCTTCGCGGGCCGTCGCCTCGCCGGCAGCGGCGCGGCGGCGGTACTCGTCCATCATCGCGGCGGTGGCCGTGGCGCCGCAGCGCGTGCCGCCGAGGTCGCGTACTTTGATGAGGCCATCCAAGTCGCGGACGCCGCCGGCGGCTTTCACCTGCACGGCGCCCGAACAGCTCTTGCGCATGAGGCGGAGGTCGTGCTCGGTGGCGCCGACGTAGTTGTAGCTGCCATCGGGCTGCTTCACAAACCCGTAGCCGGAGCTGGTCTTCACCCAGTCCGCCCCGGCGCGCTCGCACAGCTCGCACAACCGCTTTTTGAAATCATCGCTATCGAGACCGGCACCACCCTTGGTCAGGTAATCGTTTTCAAAGATAACTTTCACCTTCGCGCCGTGGCGGTGGGCTTCGTCGCACACGGCCCGGACGTCAGCCTCCACATAGTCCCAGTCGCCGCTGAGCGCCTTGCCGATGTTGATCACCATGTCGATTTCCACCGCGCCGTCACGGCAGGCCACGGCGGTCTCGAAGCGCTTGCACTCCGTGGCCGAGTTGCCGTGCGGAAAGCCGATCACGGCCCCGACTTTGACGTTGCTGCCCTGGAGCCACTCCACGGCCTGCTTCACGGCATATGGCTTGATGCACACGCTCACGACCTGATAGCGCGCGGCCAACTCGCAGCCGGCACGCAGCTCCGCGTCCGTCATGGTGGGGTGGAGCAGGCTGTGATCGATCATGCCCGCGAGGTCTTCGTAGGAGTATTGCATGGTTTTGCGGCAGAGTTCCGCGAGGGAGGGCGGGAGGCAAGGCTGAGTGTTCAGTATTCAGTTTTCAGTGGGCGTCGCAGCAATTCGAATGCACCGACTGAATACTGAACACTGAATACTTTGCGCGCCTTCGAATCCCGCGTAAGCTCCTCCCTTCATGCTTCCATGGTTCCAAGACCGTTTTCCGCTGTATCTCGCGCCGATGGCCGGGATCACGGACACCACTTTTCGCCAGCTCTGCAAGGGGTATGGGGCGGATGTGATGGTGAGCGAGTTCGTGAGCGCGGAGGGCATTTTCCGGCGCAACGAGCGCACGCTGGAGTATCTGGAATTTGAGGAGAGTGAGCGCCCCCTCGGCATCCAGCTCTTTGGCGGCGACCCGGAGCATCTCGCGGAAGCGGCGCGGATGGTGGTCGATTGGAAGAAGCCTGATTTTCTCGATATCAATTTTGGGTGCCCGGTGAACAAGGTGGTGAGCAAGAACGGCGGCTCCTCGCTGCTGAGAGATTGCCCACTGATGGAGCGAGTAGCCTCGGCCATTGTGAAGGCGGTGGCGCCTTTCCCGGTGACGGCGAAGATGCGTATCGGCTGGAGCGAAGACACGATCAACGCCACTACCACCGCGCGGCTGCTCGAGGCCTGCGGCATCCAGGCGATTGCCGTGCATGGCCGCACCAAGGAGCAGGGCTATAGCGGGCTGGCGAACTGGGACGTCATTGGTGCGGTGGCCGATTGCGTGCGCGTGCCGGTGATTGGCAATGGGGATATCACCAGCGCCCGGGATGTGGCCTTGCGCAAGAGCACGACCCGGATTGCGGGCGTGATGGTCGGACGCGCGGCGATGCAGCACCCGTGGATCTTCCGGGAGATTCGGCAGTATCTCGATACCGGTACGCTGCCCCCTCCACCGGCGCTGAGCGAAATTTGGACACACATCCGCGAGCACTGCGTGCGCGAGGTGGCGCGGCAGGGCAGCGAACTGCATGCGATGCAGAGCATGCGCACGCAGCTCATGGCGTATTCTCGCGGGATGCCGGATGCGAAGCGGCTGCGCGAGAAGTTCGCCCACGTGGCGAGCATCACGGAACTGGATGAGATCGCCGCGGACAACCTGGCGCGCAATGCGGGTGGGATGATGGCGGACGCGGCGTAGAAGCGACTTCCAGCTGCTTTTGGAACGTTGCCATTTTGCATCAAAGTCTGGGCGCAATCCTTAGAGGCGCGCGGTCGAACGGGAGCGCCGCGGCCGGGAGCGCCGACGTCCTCAGTCGGCTTCCTAAAGCGCGCAGCGCCAAGCTGAATGGATTGCTATCTCCGCTCACGAATTTCTGTGATAGTTCGGCGCTGAGATGTCACTGCATAGTGCTTGGCGCTTCGCGCTGGAAGAAGCCGACCGAGGACGTCGGCGCTCCCGGTTGCTATGCTCACGATCGAACCCGACCCGTCGCTTCTTTTCCAACGGGACTACATGCTTTCATCAAGCGGCCGGAAGCCGCCGCTCCATTAGCGGCCACCGTTCCCGCCACCGCGACGAAAACCACCACCGCCACCGGTCGTGAAACCACCGGGACCGCCACCAGTGTTGCGGCGGTTTTGGGGTTGGGAAAGTTGGGTCTTCATTTCGGGGCTCAGATCGCTCTGGGCGATCCATTGCTGCGCAGCCGGGGCGTCGCGGCGAGTCCAATCGGAAATGAGGGTCGCCTGGGCGCTTTCCCGGCGCTGAGGATCCGTAATCGTCGCGGCCCACATCAGGGCGCTGGAGGGATTTTCCCGACTGACGGTTTGAGCGTAGCGTTCGCGGGCGGAATCGGTATCGGTCGAAGCGGGAAGCTTGGAAAGATAAATGCCGGCAGCGTTGGGATCTTCCTGCGCCCATTCGCCGATGGCCGAACCGAGCGCGCGGCGCTTGGCGTCACCCGTCGGCAAGGAGTTAACCCAGTCTGCCGTTCCCGCCGCATCCTTGCCCGAGAGCTGCCGGGCGAGTTGCTGGATATACTGATCCCGGAAATCACCGGCCGGCATCGTGTCCAACGCCTTGCGAGCGGCGTCGGCCCCGCGCTGACTGATCATTTCGTCGGCGAGCGTGCTCACCATGCGGTCGCCCATGCGGCCGATTTCGGCGGTGCTGGCGGTGCTCATCGCTTTGTCGATATCGGTCTTGGCGATCTGGCTCAGCACCGTCATGAGCGCGAAGTTTTCCTTGGGTTGGCCATCCTGACCATCGGCTGCGCCGCCCGTTCCGCCCGGACCACGGCCGCCGCCACCAAAATCCATCTGCAGATTCACCCCTTCGGTCTGCGCCCAAGTGAGCGCCGCGGCGGGATCCATCCGAGCCCACGAGCGCATCGCCGTGGAGGTCGCCATGAATTTTTCGCCACCCTTCTGATCGGCCGCATAGGCCATCGCCACCTTCGGATCCTTCTGGGTGAGCTTCTCCATGAGCATGCCGTACTCGGAAAAGCGGCCACCGCCGAAGCCACCTGGGCCCCGGTTGCCACGGCCATTCCGGCCTTCACCCAACACCTTGAGAGCCGTCTTGATGTCGTCCGGATCGTCCAGCGCTTCGATGAGGCGCATGAAATTCTTCGTGCGGATGATGTCGTCATCCTGCTCCATCAGCTTTTTTAGCCAATCTTCCAGCGGCTGGTTGCCCGTGATCTGGGCGACGGTCGGATGCCCGCCACCAGCGGTGTCATCGGCGCCGAAGGAACCGCCGACCCGCCCTTCCAAGGCGCTGTTGCCCTGTCCACCGGGACCATTGCTCCCGGAAGCGCCCCCGGCGCTACCGCCGGCATGATTCGCAGATTGAGCGGCAGGCGTGACCGGGGCATCGAGCCAATTGGTCATACGACCGAAAGCGAAGGCGGCGGCGGCGGTAAAAACCCACCCACCGATAACGGCAAACTGGCGTTGTTTAGGAGAAAGCTTCATGGCGGCAATATGGTCCCAACCCTCCTCGGGGGGAAAGGTTTCGGGATTTTACAGGGAAATTACAGGGGGGGCTTCAAACGCATAAGACCTATGCGTCCTATAGGACCTATAGGTCTTATGAGCCGCAGCGTTTCGTAAGCCACGAAGACTAAGTACTCTCCGTCCACGGCCGGAAGCCGCGTCTATACCGCTTAGCCCGCGCGATTGACGGGCATGTAGCGGTAGAACACCTCCAGCATCAGGATGCAGAGGGTGGAGCGGTAGACCTGGGCGGACATGCTCTGGTCGTGGCCGTAATCGACGCCGGGGCCTTTGCCGCCGGGGGCCGGCCAGCTGCCGTCCGGATTCTGGACGTCGCAGATTTCATCCTGGAACCAGCGGTTCCACTTCTGCCACGCGCCACCACCAAACATGAGGGCAGCCTGCGTGTGGTAGTACCACGCGTAGAGGTCGCAGTTGTCGCCCTTGTATTTGAGGGGCTTCTGGCGGTCTTCCTTCTCGGCGGTATCGAGCACCCATTCCATCGCGTTGCGGACAGGGCCGGTTTCGTTCTTCCAGAAAAGGCGGCAGAGGATGCCGACACCGGTGAGGCTCCACTTGTTTTCGGGGCCACGGTAGCCATAGCCCTCGGTGCCCTTCCAAACTTTGTCGAGCGCATCAACGGCCTTTTCGAGCGAGCCATCCACGCCGGGAAGGTTAAGGCCGGTGAGGTGGGCGGCCTTGAGAGCCTGAATCTGCCAACCGCTGACGGAAAGGTCGTTCTGCGACTTATCGAAACTATACATCCAGCCACCGGCGGGGCCCTGGCCCTGCACGATGTAGCCGACGGCTTGCTTGAGGAGCTCCACCACGCGCTCGTCCTTGGTCATGGTGTAGTATTCGCCGAGGGCATAGGTGCAAATCGCGTGCTCGTAGACGCCGCCATTGCCCGGGCCCCAGCCGTCCTTGGTCATGGACAGGTGGCCCTGGTAGGTCGTGCCTTGGTCAAGAATCCATTGCACCGCCTTGCCGACGGTGAGGCCGTAGTCGGCCGATTCGTTCGTTTCACCGTGGCCGAGGAAGCAAAGGAGGGCAAAGCCAGTCATGGCGCCCTTGTTTTTATCGCCCCAGGAGCCGTCCGGATTCTGCACCTTGCGCAGCCATTCCAGACCGCGGAGCACGGCCTTCTCGCTCTTGTCCTTGGCGCCGTATTTCTGCATCGCGCCCTTCTTGCCGCTGCCGACGCGGCCGGACATGGTGCCGGGCAGGCCACCGAGGCTGCCGGCGATACCCTTCACTGGGGCGCCGCTGGACTTGGTGAGGTCGCCGGTGGAGTTCAGGTTAATCTTCGGCGCGTTGACCGCGACCTTGAAATTGGAAGTGGAAGCCGCCGTGCTCAGGACGTCGAGCGAAGGGGTGCTCACATCAGGCGCCGACTGGGTCTGGACGGATTCCTGGGGCACGGAGTCCTCCGGTTGCTCCGATGGCGGGGGCAGGCTATCGCTATCAGCCATGAGGCCGGTGCCGCCGTCCGAGGAGAAGTCCTCGGAATTATCCATGGCCTTGGAGATGACCATGTAGGTCGCCAAAAGGATCAAAATCGCGTGGATCGTGAGCGACATGATCAAAAAACGGGATTCGGCCAGCCTGCGCTGCAATTTGTGTCCCGTTGTCTCGTGTTCGAGGGTAGCGTCCATAGTGGTGGGATAAGGTGATGATCAGAGAGTGTCAATGATCAGCACGGACGGCGCGGGTGAAATATTAGTAGTTTGGCAAAAATTTTTTTGAGCCGCAGAGAATACGGGGAAAAAGAGGGGTTTCTTAGAGGAGGGGCGCATTTTGGAGAATTTCCGGGATTTTTGCGGCCGCGCAGATGCGCTGAAAGCGGCGGATTTGGATAAGAATTATCCCACCCGGCAAAGGGACGGCGGATAAAACGAAATTTCGCAATAAAGAGGCCATTAAATGATCCTTTTTATGCCCTCTCCACTTTTCAGAATTGCGAGTAGGAATACCGAACTGCGCCGGCCTGAAGTTTGGAGGGTGACGCAGCAGCACCATCGCTGGCTTGCACCGCACCGACGGAAGCCTCCGCAGCCTCCCGGCTGCGGCTACGGACTCACAAAGGGGAGTAGAGGCAAATTTGGCTCACACTGCTCAGCCACCGGAAAAACTACTTTTTCGCGAGGCAGGTAACCCATTTGCCTTTGGCGACTTGCTTGAGAAGGCGGAGACCTTGTTTTTTGAAGGCGGCGATGACGGCGGGGGCTTGCTCGCGGAGGATACCGCTGAGGATGAGGTGGCCGTGGGGGGCGATGGCTTTCGCGATGCGGGGGGCGGACTCGATGAGGATAGGGCCGTAGACGTTGGCGAGCACGAGGGGCCAGGTGCGGGCAGCAGTCCATTGGGTGACGTCGAAGCGGCGAAAGACGACGCCGCGGATGCGGTTGGCCTTTGCGTTTTCGCGGGCCACGCGGAGGGCGGTCGCGTCAAAGTCGGCGGCCTCGACAGGGCCGGCACCGAGCAACTTGGCGGCGAAAGCGAGGATGCCGCTGCCGGTGCCGAGGTCGAGTGCCTCCCAGCCAGGCGGAAGTTCGCGGGCAAGATCGACGAGCAGACGGAGGCAGGTGGCGGTGGTCGCATGCTCGCCGGTGCCGAAGGCGACAGTAGCGGGGATGTAGAGGCAGGGACGTCCGGCGGCGACCTCGGCGGCGTGATCTTTTTCCGAACCGACCACGGTGAGGCGTCCGCGGATCCTGAGCGGCGGACGCGGGACGGGCTCGAGGTCGGCGGCCGTGAGGGGCTTGGCAGGCTTCACCTCTCCGCTAAATTCCTTCACGAGCAAATCGGCCTCGGCCTTGGTGAGCTGGTGCGCCTCCAGGCGCAGCGTGCGGAGGCCGGGGAGAAGAATCATGACGAGACGCTGGCCGAGCCAGGAGAGGCGTTCCTGCCAGACGTCCTCCCACTTGGCGGGGGAAAGCTTGCGCCAAACGAAACGCTGGGTCTTGGGTGATTTACTGCTGCTCATCGGCGGGGAGAGAATCAGAGGCAGATCCGCGAAACACGCGAAAAAAACCGGCGGAGCGAGTGAAGTTATCACAGAGGTCACAAAGAGCACAAAAGCCACAGAAATGGAAAAGGACCGGATGGAGGCGAAAGGTAGGAACTTCGACAGGGTAACACGAGCCATCTGCGATATCTGCGCCATCGGTGGAATCGGCAGTTCAATTACCGCTGATAACGCAGATGACGCAGATGCGCCCACAGGAGATGGAGGCTGTGTTTCCACCCATTATTCTGTGCTTCATCATTCTATCTTTTTAGGACGCTTCGAAAGACAGAATGATGAAGCACAGAATAATGGGATCCACCTCCCCCTCCGTTCGGCCTGTAAATCCTGAAATCCTGTTTCTGAAATCGTGCGCCTTCTTTGCGACAGGATTGACAGGATTTTAGGATTCACGGGATTTTGTGGGGGCGATGCCCCGGCACATCCTTGGACTCTCGGCTTTTTACCACGACAGCGCGGCCGTGCTGTCGCGGGATGGGGAGATTGTCGCGGCGGCGCAGGAGGAACGGTTCACGCGCATCAAGCACGATGAACGATTCCCCAGCAAGGCGGTGCAGTACTGTTTACAGGAGGGAGGCATTGGGGCGGCGGACATTGATTTCGTGGTCTTCTACGACAAGCCGCTGCTGAAGTTTGATCGGCTGCTGGAGACCTATCTCGCGTGCGCGCCGGCGGGGCTGCGGTCCTTCCTGATGGCGATGCCGAAGTGGCTGAAGACGAAGCTGCATCTGCGGCGCGCAATCAGCGAGGCGCTGGGCGGCGCGTATAAAAAACGGATCGCTTTTACGGCGCACCATGAGGCGCATGCGGCGTCGGCGTTTTATCCGTCGCCATTTGAGGAGGCGGCGATCCTCACACTCGACGGGGTGGGCGAATGGGACACGGCGAGCATTGGCGTGGGCGAAGGCCACCGGATGAAGCTGCTCAAGACGCTGCATTTCCCGCACTCGCTGGGGCTGCTATATTCGGCGTTCACCTATTTCTGCGGGTTTCGGGTGAATTCCGGCGAATACAAGCTCATGGGCCTCGCGCCGTATGGGCAGCCGAAGTACGCCCAGGTGATTCGCGAAAAGCTGCTCGATCTGAAAGAGGACGGTTCGCTGCGGCTGGATCTGTCGTATTTCAACTATGCGGCGGGGCTCACGATGACGTCGCCAAAATTCCACGCGCTGTTTGGCGGGGCGCCGCGGAATCCGGAAAGCGACCTCACGCAGCGCGAGATGGATCTCGCGGCGAGCATCCAGGCGGTGACGGAGGACATCGTGCTGCGGATGGCGCGCCATGCGCGGGAGCTGACGGGAAAAAAGCACCTCGTGATGGCGGGCGGCGTGGCGCTGAATTGCGTGGCGAATGGCGTGCTGCTGCGTGCGGGAATCTTTGACGACTTGTGGATTCCGAGCGCGGCGGGCGATGCCGGCGGGGCGCTGGGCGCGGCCCAGTTCGTCGCGCATCAACTCCTCGATCTCCCCCGCCCCGTGCGCCGCGAGGACTCGCTCCATGGGGCGCTGCTCGGGCCGAAATTTTCCGGGGCAGAGATTCGTGCTTGGCTGGAGAAGGAGAAGATCCCCCACCGTCACTATTTGACGGAGGCCGACCTGCTCAGCGCCACGGTGGAGGCGATCGTGGAAGGGAAAGTGGTGGGGTGGTTTCAGGATCGCATGGAATTCGGCCCCCGCGCGCTCGGGGCGCGCAGCATCCTGGGCGATCCGCGGAATCCCGAAATGCAGGCGCGCATGAATGTGCGGATCAAGTTTCGCGAAAGTTTCCGACCGTTTGCCCCGAGCTGTCTCGCGGAGCACGCCGGCGAATGGTTCCAGCTCGATCGCGAGTCACCCTACATGCTGCTGGTGGCGCCGGTCCGGGAGGGCCGGCGCGTGGCGCTCACGGCGGAGCAGAGCGGCGTAATGTCGGCGGATCCCGATTTGCGCAAGCGCGTGAACATTCCGCGGAGCGCGGTACCGGCGATTACGCACGTGGATTACTCGGCGCGCATCCAAACGGTGACCGAGGCGCGGAACCGGCGGTATGCGCGGCTCATCGGCGAATTTCACCGGCGCACCGGTTGCCCGATGCTGGTGAACACGAGCTTCAATATCCGCGGCGAACCGATCGTGTGCACGCCGCAGGATGCCTTCCGATGTTTCATGGCGTGCGACATGGATGTGCTCGTGCTGGAAGACTGCATCCTTTATAAGACCGAGCAGCCGAAAATGAACACCGCCGAGCGGGAGGCGTATGTACAGCGCTTCCAGCTGGATTAGCTCTTTCTCTTCACAGCGATGATGAACCCATTTGCCGAGACCGATTGGAATCCAGGAACCGCAGCCCGGCGGGCGTTTGGCCGCAGCCTGGTCATCGGGTTTCTGCTCCTGGCGCTGATGCTATTGCTCATCAAACGATGGCTCTCGGGGCACTGGCTCGAGTGGCCGCTGTGGATGGCGGGAATCGGTGCGGCGGTGGGCGTGATTTGCTGGACCGTGCCAGCGGTGGCGAAGCCGTTTTACGTCGCGTGGTATGCGCTGGGATGCAGCATCGGGATCGTGGTAGCGAATCTTGTGGTGGCGCTGATCTACTACCTCATCTTCACACCGATGGGCCTCCTACTGCGAGCGCTGGGGAAGGATCCGCTGGAGCGGCGCTTCCAGCCGGCGGCGAAGACCTATTGGAAAGATGTGCCTGCCAGCACTGACAAAGCACGCTATTTTCAGCAGTTCTAAACCTGCCTCTCGCTGCCACCATCATGCCGACGCCGCCTGAAAACGATTTCGAGAAATCCGCCGCGGAGAAGGAGCAGGGCGTCTGGCGCGAGGTGTGGGGGCTTTTGCGCCACAACAAAAAATGGTGGCTGCTGCCCATCCTGCTCGTGCTGGCGGCAATTGGAGTGCTGCTGGTGCTGAGCACCACCGGCGCGGCGCCGTTTATTTATACGCTGTTCTAACCTCGCTGATTGTCCTGGCGGAACATTCGGCCTACAGCCTCCCTGTTCCATCCATCCGTCACGTTCCATGTCCACCTGCCTGAAAATCTGCGCGCTCCTCGCCACTCTCCTGCTGTCTTTGCCAGACCTGCACGCGCAAGCACCCGCAACACCAAAACCGACTTTCGCCAATGTGCCCTACGGCAAGCATGAGCGGCAGGTACTCGATTTTTACCAGGCCAACTCCGAACAACCCGCTCCCCTGCTCTTTTTCATCCACGGCGGCGGTTGGATGACCGGCGACAAAGCGAACCCGGATTTCCTGGCCAAGTGCCTCGAAAACGGAATTTCGGTCGTGTCGATCAATTATCGCCTCCTCCCCGACGCCACCGCGGAAAAAATCAACCCACCGGTGAAGGGCTGCCTCGATGATGCGGCCCGGGCGCTGCAATTCGTCCGCAGCAAAGCCGCCGAATGGCACCTCGACAAAGAACGTATCGGGAGCTGCGGCGGCTCCGCGGGTGGGTGCACCGCGCTGTGGCTGGCCTTTCACCCCGAGATGGCCGACGCGAAGAGCGCCGACCCGATCGCGCACGAATCCACCCGGCTGCGCTGCGTCCTCGCCTTCGTGCCGCAAACGACACTCGACCCCCAGCAGTTGCAAGCGTGGACCCCCAACAACCAGTACGGCGCGCACGCGTTCGGTCTCGGCAGCATGCAGGACTTCCTCGCAAAACGCGAATCGTTGCTGCCGCAGATCCAGGAGTATTCCCCCTACGCCCTCGCGACGCCCGACGATCCGCCCGTGCTGCTGTTTTACGACAATCCGCCCAACCTCGGGCAGCCCTACAAGGATCCGCCGCACTCCGGAAATTTCGGCGCCGGCATCGCGGAGAAACTCAAGGCCGCCGGCATCGAGCACGAGATCAATTACAACAACGACTACGGGCACATGAAGTATCCGGACCTGTTCGGTTTCCTCACGGCGAAGCTGAAGGGGACCAAGTAAGGACCGCCGATCCGCAATGATTTTGGCGTTCGCTCGATATTGAGCGACGGATTTAGCGGCGAGCAGCGTGTTCCGGGATAAATATGCAACGCTCCTCTTCCCGTATTTTGCTGGCTGGCATGGCGGCTTCGCTCTGCTGGGGCTCTTCTCTTTTCGCCCAGGCTTCTGGGCCGGAAAATACGACATCGAGAATCGAGGCAGCTGCGGAACCAAAAGCAGCCGAGGCCCCGAAAGCGCCGGTAGCGCCCAAGGCCGCCGAATCCGCCAAGGCAGGGACGTCGGCCAAGCCCGCGTGGCTGATTCAAGACATGGAATTTTCGGGGACGAAGCTGAGCGAGGTGGTGGATTTTTTACGCGAGCAGACGGGGGCGAGCATTGTCATTAGCACGGAGGTGCAGGACCAAGTGGTGCCGTACTTGAATCTGCAAAATGTGAGCGCCCGGGGCGTGCTGCAGGCGCTTTGCCAGGCAGATACCGGCCTGGCGCTGCATGAGCAGGCGGACCGGGGCGACGACGTTTTTCACCTCGTGAACCGCACGCTCGCCGATACGTCGCCCGAGCCAGCGGAGCCGGTGGGCGGAGAAAAAACGGGGCCCGTGGATTTTCCCGGCGGGCCGCTGATGGAGCTGCTGCTCACGCTGCACAGCAAGCTGGACGCGAACGTGGTCATCCCCATCGAAGCGGCCAACATGAAGGTGCCGGCACTGCGGCTGCGGAAGGTCTCGGCCGCTGGGGCGCTCCGCGCGGCGCTGATGGGCACGGGAGCCAACCTGGAAGTGGCGCGCATCACCGACAGCCAAGATGGGAAGAACGTCCAGATCCTCCGGGTCTTTCCGCCAGCCCGGCGCGTGGAAGGCGCGGGGAATGAGCAGCGCGTGGTGCATGTTTTCACGCTGCCCGTGCCGCCGGCCATTGCCAAACGCGGGGAAGAACTGGAAACCAAGCGGGAAGTGGCCCGGGAAGCGGAAGCCAAAGGAAAGGCCGACCGGGAACGCGAGGCCCTGATGGAGGCGGACGATCGCCTGCAGCACGACATCAAACTCTTTATGGACGAGACGCAACGGTCCGTGACCACGGCGGTGAGCCTGCAACGGAAGATGCGCGGGCAAGGGACCACGGATTTGCCCGAGCTGGATGTGCACTGGGGCACCAAGATTATCATCGTCACCGGGCGCGAGGCGGACATGAATATCGTGGCCGAGGTGATGTCCGCGATGGGCGGCGCGCCGGTCGGCGAAAAAAGAACCCGGTGATTTCCACTCCGCTACGCTCCGTGATGTTCACCTCCACCGAGGCGCGTGAGGAATCGTGCGTGCCGGACAGCGCGGCGGCGGCGCTGGGCGGACTGACACAGCGGATGGCGGCGGGGGCGGAGGAAGCGTTTCGGGAGTTTCACGCGGCATATTTTGCGCGGCTCTCGCGCTATGTGCTGGTGCTGATGCGGGCGGACGACGATGCGGCACGCGACGTCACGCAGGAGACGCTGCTGCGGGTGGTGCGGCATGTGCGGCGCTTTGAAAACGAGACGGTGTTTTGGGATTGGCTGACGCGGCTGGCCCGCAGCGCCGCGGCGGACCATGGGCGGAAGGCCTCGCGCTACCGGCGGCTCCTCGCATTTTTCACCCGCGAGCAACCAGTGCTGCTGGAGCCGCCGCCGGACACCGTGGTGGAAGCGGCGCTCGCGGCGGCGGTGGCGGAACTGCCGGAGAGTGACCGCGCACTGCTTTCCGAAAAATACGATCTGGCCCTGAGCGTGCGTGAGCTGGCCGCCCGCGCGGGGTGCAGCGAGGAGGCCATGGAATCCCGTCTGGCTCGGGCGCGGCGTGCGCTGCGCGAGGGGCTGAACCGCCATTTTTCCCGCCATGAAAACTGACCGCTCTCCCCTGTTGCGCGATACCCTCGATGATGCGGCGACGCCCACGTGGTCCGACGCGGCGCTGACCCGGACGCTCACGGCGGCGCGCGCGCAACGACGGCGGCGGGAGACAGGGCGACGGGCCGGCGTGGGCATTTTGCTGGTGATGATGGGATGGGGACTGTGGCCGCGCGAGGCGGTGAAGAAACAGCATCCGGAAATCGCGTCGGCGCAGATGCTGGTAATTTCGGACGACAATGCGGCCGCATTTTTGCCAAAGCCGACCCCGCCGCCAAAACCGGTGCATTTCCTCACGGACGAGGAATTACTCGCGCGTTTCCCAGACCGCTCGGTGGCATTGATTGGCTCCGGGGCGAAACAGCAATTGGTGTTTTTGGATGGCGCAACAGAGGCGACTCCAGAGAGACCGAAAAATTAAACAACTCGGACTTGCGTTTTCGGAATTACGTCGTGAATATTCACGACGTTATGCCAAGACCGATTTGCCATGACCTGACGGAGGTGCAAAAGCGGGTGGCCCGCGCCCTGGCGGAGTTTGCCCGCAAGGAGCGTCCGGCGCTGGTGCCGGACCTCGTGAAATCTCTGGGCCTGGCCGGGGAAAGCAGCCTGACCCCCACCCTGCAGAAGATGCAGCGGAGCGGGTTTGTGGAGGTGCAGCGCGGGGGCGAGCATGGGCGCTCGCGGGTGGTGGCGTTGACGGCGAAGGGGCGCACGGTGCTGGGCATCGGCGGGCTGCCAGTGCTGGGGTCGATTCCCGCGGGGCTGGTCTCGGAGGCTATCGCGCAGTCGGGTGAAATACTGGAGACGAAGGAACTGCTGGGGCAGAAGCCGGGCGATTTTCTGCTGCGCGTGCGCGGAGATTCCATGGTGGGCGATGGAATTTTGGACGGCGACCTGGTGCTCCTACGGCCCAATGTGGAAGTGCCGAATGGAGCGATTGCGGCGGTGTGCGTGGGAGAGGATCGCGAAGGGACGCTGAAGCGGGTGTTTTTTGAAACAGAGGAGGAAGACAAGGCGGTCGTTTCGGAGGAGCCGGGTGAGGCCTCGCCTTCCGGAGGCGCGGGATGTTTTCCGGCGACGGCAGATTGGTTTGGAGAAGTTTTAGGAGGGCGCCGATTGCGCGTACGGCTGCGGGCGGCGAATCCGGCGTTTCCCGATGTGCTCGTACCGGCAGAGCGCGTGACGTTTGCCGGTTTGCTGAAAGGAGTCATTCGCCATGTCGGCGCTCGCCCTTGAATCCAGCCGGGTGCAGGAGCAGACGGCGGCGGGGGCGGATCGGAAAGCACAGTTTGAGAAACAAGCGGTGCTTGGGGGACTGCGGCAATTGCTGGCGGAGAAGTATCCGCAGGCGGAGCAGCGTCCGGGGGGAGTTTTTCGCACGGGCTGGCCGGCACTGGATGCGCGCGAGGGGGGGCTGCGCCGGGCGGCGGTGACAGAACTCTCCGGCGGTAGCGGCGAAGGGGCGCTCTTTCTCCACGAGATGCTGCGGGCGGTGTGCCGGGAGCAGTGCTTTGCCGCGCTGGTGGATGCAGCCCGGACGTTTGACCCAACCACCTGCGCGATGCCGGCGTTGGCGCGGCTGCTGGTGGTCTTTTGCGCGGATGCCGGGCAGGCGGTGAAGTCGGCAGACCTGCTGCTGCGCGATGGAAATCTCTCGCTGGTGCTGCTCGATTTGCAGGCCGCGCCGCTGAAGCAGCTCGGGCGCATCCCGGCAAGCACGTGGCATCGGCTGCAGCGGCTGGTGGAGCAGACGACGAGCGCGCTGGTGGTGCTGACACCGCAGCCCATGGTGGAAAGCGCGCGCGTGCGGCTGGCGATGCGGGGACGGTGGACGCTGTCGGCGCAACGGCGCTGGCGGAATGAGCTGGTGGCGGAGATGGGCGTGCAGGTGATTCCGCGGCAGCGAGAAGGATTGCGGGTGGTGGAGGAGGAAGAGGAGCTTTCAGCGTAGGAGGGCGCATGAGGATCTGCCATGTATGCCGTGCTGCTACTGCCGAATTTCCGCCTGCAGGCGGCGCTGCGATTCCGGGAGGAATGGCAGGCGCGGCCGGTGGCGATCACCGATGAGGCGAGCGCGAAGGCCCGGGTGCTGGAGGTAAATGAACTGGCGGCGCGCGAGGGCGTGGCGCCAGGGCAGGCTTCGCCGCAGGCAATGGCGCGATGCGCGGCGCTGCAACTGGTGGCCCAATCGGCGGCGCAGGAAGCGGCGACGCAGGCGGTGCTGCTGGAGATGGGGGGGACGCTTTCGCCGGAGATCGAATCGACGGGGCCGGGGTATGTGACCGCGAATCTGCACGGAGCACGCACGCGCGAGTGGATGAAGATGGGCACCGGCGTGGTGGACGCGCTGGCGTCGCTCCGGCTGACGGCGCGGGTGGGCATCGGGGCCAATCCGGATCTCGCTTTTCTCGCGGCGCGGCAGGCGCGGCCGGTGTTGGTGGTGCAAACACCGACGGCGTTTCTCGCGAACTTGGCCATTCACGAACTGGAGCCGCCGCCTGATCTGCTCGCGGTGCTGCGCGAGTGGGGGCTGCACAATCTCGGGCAGCTCACGGCGCTCCCCCGCGGGGAGCTGATGGATCGGCTGGGACCCGAAGCGGCCCGGCTGTGGGAGCGCGCGGCGGGGCGCACGGAGCGTCCGCTGCGGCTGGTGCGGCCCTCGGAGGCATTTGCCGAGAGCTGCGAGTTTGAGCACGAGGTGGAGACGATTGAGCCACTGCTCTTTTTACTCCGGCGCTTTTTGGAACATCTCACCACGCGGCTCGGGCACGTATATCGCGTGGCGGGGCAGATGACGCTCACGCTGAAGCTCGCGAACGATGGGGAGTATGCGCGCACCTTCACGGTCCCCTCCCCCACCGCGCAGGTGGAGGTGCTGTTTCGCATCGTCCACACGCATCTCGAAAGTCTGCGGCTGGAGCATTGCGCTGTAGCGATGTCGCTGCGGCTGGAGGCCACGCTGCCAGAGCGGCAGCAGTTCCAGCTTTTTGAGAGTCCGCTGCGCGATCCAAATCGCTTCGGCGAAACGCTGGGCCGGCTCGCGGCACTGGTGGGCGCGGAAAATGTGGGCGTAGCGCAGGTGCTCGACACGCACCAGCCCGATCGTTTCCGGCTGGAGAAACCGCGCTTTCACGAACTCGGGCGCACGGCGCCGCTCGGCGAGGATCTGGCGGTGGGCCTGCCGCTGCGGCGGTATCGGCCCGCGCTCTCGGCAACGGTGCAGACGGTGCGAGGGCGCCCGACGTTTTTGTTTTCGGAAGCGGCGAATGGTCCGGTGCGCGCAGCGCTGGGGCCATATCGGGCCTCGGGCGCGTGGTGGGATAACGAGGTGTGGGCGGTGGAGGAATGGGACGTGGAGCTGGAAAATGGCGGCCTCTACCGGCTCGCCTGCGTGGCACAAGCCTGGCGCGTGGAGGGATGCTATGGCGAGGTGGAGGAAGCGGAGACGATCCCGCAGGGACGGATTGTGATGATGCCGGGAATAAGAAAGGCGGGGGAAGAATGAAGCGGCGCGGACGAGGCGACGCCAGTTCTTGTGCGGCAGCCCCCTGCCGCTTTCCACGAAGACGTAAAACATGCGGGCAAGGAGCGAAAAAATTCATCCATTGTCGTGCTGGGACAACCTCCGTGGTGGTAACGCACCGGTTCTTTCGCACCCTACCCGAAGATTTCAAGCGCTCATGGAAAGCGGCAGGGGGCTGTCGCACTCCAAGAACTGGCGTATTTCCAGAGCCTCCATTCGCATCGATCACGAAGAAAGGTTGCCCATGAACTACATGGAACTCCATGCGCGGAGTGCGTTCAGTTTTTTACGCGGGGCTTCGGAACCCAAAAACATGGCGATCGCGGCGGCGGCTTTGGGGCTGGAGAAAGTAGCGCTGTGCGACCGCGATGGGGTGTATGGCTCGGCGCGCTTTCACAGCAGGACCAAGAAAGTTGGCGGAGTGAGCGCGCTGGTCGGCGCGGAGCTCACGATGACCGACGGCAGCGTGGTGCCAGTGCTGGTGAAGAGCCGTATGGGCTACCAAAATCTCTGCCAACTCATCACACGAGCAAAACTGCGTGGGACGAAGACGGAGGCGCCGGTACGCTGGGAGGAATTGGCGGAGTTTTCATCGGGACTCGTAGCGCTCACGGGAGATGAAGAGGGGCCGGTGCGGCGTGCATTACATCGCCGGGATCGACCGGCGGCGCAGCAGGCAGCGGAGGGGCTGGTGGCGGCGTTTGGACGCGAAAATGTATTTGTGGAAATGCAGCGCCATTTCGTCCGCGACGAGGAAATGGAGAATGATGCGCTGGTGGATCTGGCGGAAGCGATGCGGTTGCCGCTGCTGGCGACGAATGGGGTCCTCTACGCCACGCCGGAAGAGCGTGCCGTGCTCGATGTCTTTACCTGCACGCGAAACCACACCCATCTCGATGCCGCCGGACGGCTGCTGGCGGTGAATGCGGAGCGGCATTTCAAACCGGCGGAAAAAATGCGGGCGTTGTTTGCGGATCGCCCGGAGGCGATCGAGAACACGGTGCGACTCGCGGAGCGGCTGGAATTCACATTGGAAAATCTCGGGTATGAGTTTCCGAAGTTTCAAAAGCTGGATGAGGATTCGATGAACTCGTATCTCGAAGCGGTGACCATGGCTGGCGCGCGCGACCGGTATGGAACGCTTACATCACCGGTGATGAAGCAATTGCGCTTCGAACTGGATCTGATCCAGCGGTTGAAATTTAGCGGCTACTTCCTGATTGTTTGGGACCTCGTCGAATTTTGCCGAAAGGAAGGCATCATGATTCAGGGCCGTGGGTCCGCGGCCAACAGCGCGGTGTGCTATTCGCTGAAAATCACGATCTGCGATCCCCTCGCCAATCATTTACTCTTCGAACGCTTTTTGGCGGAGGGGCGAAAATCCTGGCCGGACATCGACCTGGATTTGCCGAGTGGAGACGATCGGGAGCGTGTCATCCAGGAGGTGTATCGCCGCTACGGCCAGCATGGCGCGGCGATGACGGCCAATGTAATTACCTATCGTGGCCGTTCGGCAATGCGTGAAATCGGCAAGGCGCTGAACTTCCCCCTCGATATCCTGAACCGCTTTTCCAAGCTGTTTGGAAACGGGGATTTTCAGCACACGATGGGGACGGACGAGCAACTGCGCAAAGCGGGCATTCCGGCGGAGCATATCCGCACCCGCTCTGCCCTGGCCTTATACAAAGCGATCTATGGATTGCCCCGGCATCTCGGCCAGCACAGCGGCGGCATGATTATTTGCGAAGAGCAGCTCAGCAAAGTCCTGCCGCTGGAAAATGCGAGCATGCCTGGTCGTGTGGTGGCGCAGTGGGACAAGGATGACTGCGATGATCTCGGAATCATTAAAGTCGATTTGCTCGGACTCGGAATGATGGCCTCGATACGTGATACAGTAATGTACTGCCGGGAGCAGGGACGCCCTGTGGATTTGGCGCAAATCCCGACGGATGACTCAAAGACCTATGATCTCATGTGCGCAGCCGATACGATTGGAACCTTTCAAGTCGAAAGCCGTGCGCAAATGGCGACGCTACCCCGGCTCCGACCGAGATGCTTTTACGATGTAGTGATTCAGGTAGCCATCGTCCGGCCGGGGCCGATTCAAGGAGGCCTGATGCACCCCTACCTGCAGCGGCGCATGGGCCGTGAGGAGCCAGAATGCATCGATGAAAAACTAAAGCATATTTTGGGGCGGACGCTCGGCGTCCCTTTGTTCCAGGAACAGCTGCTGCAAATGGCCATGGAGATGGGAGGGCTGAGCGGAAGTGAAGCGGAGGATTTGCGGCGTGCACTGAGTTTTCATCGTTCACACGAAAAAATGGACGATGCGTGTCTCACACTGCGGAGACGGTTGGCGGAGAAAAAGGTGGACCCCGTAAAGGCAGAGCGTGTGGTCAGTGCCGTGCAGTCGTTCGCGGTCTATGGCTTTCCCGAGTCGCATGCCATTTCGTTTGGATCACTTGCTTACGCATCGTGCTGGCTAAAGGTGCATCGGCCCGTGGAATTTTTTGCGGGGCTCATGAATAACCAGCCCATGGGATTTTATTCTCCTTCGACCCTGGTGAAGGACGCGAAGCGGCATGGGGTGGGCACGCTGGCCGTCAGCGTGCTGGAGAGTGACTGGCTGTGCACGGTGCACGACAAGACAACGCTGCGGCTGGGACTCTGCTTTGTGCGCGGGCTGGCCAAGGTGGATGGCGAGCGCATCGTGGCGGAGCGGAAGCGGGCGGCGTTTACGTCGCTGACCGATTTTCAACTACGCACGGCAATTCCCAAAACGGCGCTGCGCACGCTGGCGAAGATTGGCGCGCTGAATGGGCTCAGCGGGCATCGGCGGGCGGCGCAGTGGGAGGTGGAGGTGCGGCGGGAAACGGACGATCTCTTTGCGCACGCAGAGCATGCCACCTCGTTACCGCTGGCGCCGATGCAACCCACGGAGCGGGTGCAGGCGGATTATGCGGGAACCTCGCTCACCACGGGGCCGCATCCGATGGCCTTGATTCGCGAGCAGGTGCCGCATCTTTGGCAGGCGAAGGAACTCACCGTAAAATATCATGGGACGCGGATCACCATTGGCGGGATGGTGATTTGTCGGCAGCGACCGGGGACGGCGAATGGCGTGGTGTTTGTGAGCCTGGAGGATGAAACCGGGATTGCGAATGCGATTGTCTCCTCCGAGCTGTTTGAGCAGCAGCGGCTGTGCATCACGCAGGAGTCCTTTTTACAAATCGAGGGCGTGTTGCAGTGTGTGGACAACGTGATCCATGTGAAGGCGCGGGACATTCGGCCGCTGTTTTTCGAGGAATTGGCGGCGCCGGAGTCGCACGATTTTCGATGAGGGGTTTCAGAACGTCGCGGACGCAACCTGCGATCTCCCGGTCGCAGCTACACTACTTGTCCGCGCCTTTTTTGCGCTCCTCGTATTTTTCGTCGCGGGGCTGGATGATGCCGGCTTTCACCATTTCGTCGGCGGTCATGCGGCCGGCAAAATCGTTGGTGGCGGTGAGCCAGCGATCCATTTCCGCGCGGAGGGTGGTGAGTTCCTTGGCGAGTTGTGGGTCGGACTCGGCTTTGTCGATGAGGTTGTGGACTTCGAAAGGGTCAGCCTCGGAATCGTAAAGCTCTTCCTTGGGCTTGGTGGGGGCAAAGAAGAGACTCTGGATGGGGTCGAGTTTTCCGGCGGCCTTCGCTTCGCGCCAGGCCTTCATCGTGCCGCCCTGCTCCATGTAGGCGATGCGCTGGGCATACGGGAGCTCAGGCATGAAGTTGCGGATGTAGCGGTAGCGGCCGTCGCGCACGCTGCGAATGCGATCGAGCGTCTCGTCCATAAAGTCGCGGTGTGCATGCACGAATGCCCGCGACTCGGCGGGCGTGGTGCCCTCGGCGGTAAGCATGGGGCGACCTTCGAATTCCTTCGGCACGCTGCCTGTGGCGAGTTGCATTGCGGTGGCCGTGAGGTCGAGGAATTCGACGAGGTCGTCGCGCACGGTGCCGGGTTTGATTTTCGCCGGCCAGCGCACGAGGAGCGGGGTGTGCGTGCCGATATCATAGACCCAGCGCTTGTAACGCGGCATCCCACGACCATGGTCGCCAAAGACGAAGACAATCGTGTTGTCAGCGAGATGATTCGCCTCGAGCCAGGCGAGGACATCACCCACGTCGTAGTCCACCGCGGTGACGAGATCGTAGTAGCGCGCGAGTTCCTCGCGGACGATGGGCATATCGGGCCAAAAGGGCGGTAGCACCATCTTCGCGGGGTCGTGGCGCTGCGCAGTCGTGAGACGCTTGGTGTTGTCGGGGTATTTGTTCCCGTCGTTGCGGATCTGGCTCTCGTGGCTCTCGAAGAAATTGATGTAGGCGAAGAAGGGCTGCGGGAGTGCTGGGGCGGCCGTGCCGTCGGCCTTCGGCTTGTGCCAGACTTTGCGGGAGGTGGCGAAGTCCTTGGGATCGGCAAAATTGAAATCCGTCTTCGTCGCCCAATCCACGTAATAGCCGGCGTCCTGCAGGAGCTTCGTGAACGTGACGGGTGGATTAATCAGCCTACTGCGCATGTGCTGGGTGCCGATCGAAATCGGGTAGCGGCCGGTGATGAGACCGCTGCGGCTGGGCGCGCACACGGCGCAGTGGGTGAAGCAATGCGTGAAGCGACAGCCTTCCTTGGCCAGGCGATCCATGTTCGGTGTGATGGCCTGAGCGTCGCCATAGCAGCCAAGCTCGGGACCCATATCTTCGCCGACGATCCAAATGATATTGGGACGGTCGGCGGCGTGTAGGGAGGCGAGTAGAACGATGAAGAGGACGGAGAGGAATCGCATGGTGCGAAGGAATAGCGTGAGCGGATGGTTTTGGGTCAGCGCAGGGTTGGCAATCGCGGAGTTGAGGCCGTGGAGTGCGGCAGCTTGCTGCCGCTGTGGTCGGTGCAGCTTGCTGCACGGTGGTGGGCAAACCGGCGGGGATCTGAAAGCGATTCCCACCGCACGCAGCAAGCTGCCGCACTCCACGGCACCCCTTGCGTACAGCCCGCTTTCAAAAAGGTCTTGCTAAAGGCAACCAAAGGAAACTAATAATACGAATACAGTTTCCAAAGTATCATGCGTGCCACAGTCAAAAAACAAACGGGAGGAGTCGAAGAAATGGCGGATGACGCCGCCCGGGTTCGGATCATCGAGGGGGCGCGGCGGCACTTTTTTGCGCACGGGTTTCGCGGGGTGACGATGGACGACCTCGCGGCGGAGCTTCGCATGAGTAAGAAGACGATGTACGTCCACTTCCCCAGCAAGACGGCGCTGCTGGAAACGGTGATCAAAGACAAGCTGGCCCGGGCCGAGGCGGCGTTACAGAAGGCGATGGCGAGCGGAGAGTTTGCGGAGCAACTGCAGGCGCTGCTGGCGAGCGTCCGTACGGAAACCGACGAAATCCAGCCGCCCTTCGTGCGGGATATGCAGCGCGAGGCCACGAATCTCTTTGCCACCGTGCAGGCCACGCGAGCGGGGATGATCCAGCGACACTTCGGCCAATTGCTCGTGGCGGGACAGAAGGCGGGGCGCATCCGCAAGGATATGCCGGTGGAACTGCTCATCAACATTCTCATCGGCGCGGTGAACGAGGCCATTAACCCGGCGCGGATGACCGAGCTGGGCATGACGCCGAAGACGGGTTTTGCGAAAGTAATCGAAGTATTTCTCAACGGCGTGTCGACACGCGAAGGGAGGACGAAATGAAGCGAGCGATCGGAATGATGCTGTGCACCGCGGCGACGCTGCTGCTGGGCGCGTGCGACCAAAAAGATAACGGGCGATCGCAGGGATACATTGAGGGCGAGTATGTTTATGTCGCCTCGCCCCGCGCCGGCTCGCTGGTGAAACTGGCGGTGGCGAAAGGCGCGGAGGTGAAAGTAGGGCAGCCGCTCTTCACGCTGGAATCGGGCTCGGAAACGGCGGCCTACGATGAGGCGGAGAAGAAGCTCACGCAGGCCAAGGCAACGCTGAGCGATTTGCAGAAAGGCAAGCGGCCCGAGGAAATCGCGGCCATCGAGGCGCAATTGAAGCAAGCGAAGGCTTCGGTGCAGCTCTCGGAGATTGAATTCAACCGCCAACTGGAGCTGTTCAAGACGAAGGCCAATTCGACGCGGGACATGGACGTGGCGCGAACGAACCGCGATCAAGATCTCCTCAAGGTGACCCAAGTGGAAGCGGACCTGCAAACCGCCAAACTCCCGGCGCGCGCGGATCAAGTGTCGGCGGCGGACGCGAACGTGAAGATGCAGGAAGCCGCCGTGGCCAGGGCGAAGTGGGACCTCGATCAAAAGAAGCAGGACGCACAGGTAGCCGGGCTGGTCTTTGATACCCTGTATCGTGAAGGCGAGTGGGTACCGGCGGGGCAACCCGCGGTCGTGCTGCTGCCGCCAGGCAATGTGAAGCTGCGCGTTTTTGTGCCGGAGCCAAAGCTCGCAGGACTGAAGCTGGGCGCGCCCCTGCATGTCTACATGGACGGCGTGACACCGGTGTCGGGCACCATCAGTTACATCTCCACGGAGGCGGAGTTTACGCCGCCGGTGATTTACAGCCGTGAGACACGCGCGAAGCTCGTCTATCTCGTGGAAGCGGTCTTCGAGGCCAAGGTCGCGAAGGATCTGCATCCGGGGCAACCGGTGGAGGTGGAGTTTTAACCGAGGGACGCGATGACCGACGAACTCGCGATCGACGTGCAGGGAATGACAAAGCGGTTTGGCGACCGCACCGTGGTGAATAACATCGCCCTGCAAGTGCGCACCGGGGAGATCTATGGATTTCTCGGACCGAATGGCAGCGGCAAGACGACGTTCATTCGGATGCTGTGCGGACTGCTGCACGCGGACGCGGGCAGCGGAACGTGTCTGGGCCACGACGTCATCACCGAGAGCGAGGCGATCAAGCGGCAGGTGGGGTACATGACACAGCGCTTCAGCTTTTGGGAGGACTTGAGCATCGCGGAGAACCTCGATTTCGTCGCACGCATGTATGGCGTGCCAAACCGGCGCGAGGCGGTGCGGCAAAGCATCGAGCGGCTGGGCCTGACCGGCCGGCAGAAGCAGCTCGCGGGACAGCTCTCCGGCGGATGGAAGCAGCGCCTCGCACTGGCAGCCTGCCTCATTCACAATCCGAAGTTGCTGCTGCTCGACGAACCGACGGCGGGCGTGGATCCCAAGGCGCGGCGCGACTTTTGGGAGCAGATTCACCAACTTGCGGGTGAAGGGCTCACGTTTCTCATCACCACACACTACATGGATGAGGCGGAGCGCTGCCACCGACTGGCATACATTTCCTATGGAAATCTGCTCACGCACGGGACGGTGAAGGAGGTGGTCGACCATGTGGGGTTGACGACGTGGTCGGTGTCCGGGCCGGATTTAATCAAGCTCGCCGGCCAACTGCGCGAGACGCCGGGCATTGAGCACGCGGTTGCTTTCGGCAGCAAGCTGCACGTGAGCGGCGGCGACGCGACGGCGCTCGAGAAGGCGATTGCCCCATTCCGCAAGGAGCCTTGGGAGTGGGAGAAAATCCGCTCCGGACTGGAGGATGTGTTCATCCATTTGATGGAACGCTCGAAAGATAATTTTGCCGCGACATGAAAAAGCACGCGCCCTTTTCGTTCGCCCGGCTCATCGGCATCATGGTGAAAGAATTTACCCAGATGCGGCGGGACCGGCTCACGTTCGCGATGATGTTTGGGATTCCCCTGCTCCAGCTCACGCTCTTCGGCTTCGCGATTAACTCGGACCCACGGCATTTGCCGACGGCGGTGTTGTCGGCGGACCGCGGACCGCAGGCGCGGACGGTGCTCTGTGCGCTGCAGAACAGCACCTACTACGAGTTCGTCCGCGAGGTGCACACCGAGGCGGAAGCACATGATTTGCTCGCGCGAGGCGAGGTGCAGTTTATCGTGAATATCCCGCGGGACTTTTCGCGGGCACTCCTGCGCGGGGAGCATCCAGCCGTGCTGGTGGAAGCAGATGCCACGGATCCGGCGGCCACAGGGGTGGCCCTGGGATCGCTGGGAACGCTGATTAATACGGCCTTGCGGAACGATCTCAAAGGGCCGCTCAAGTTCCTCGCCGTGGAGCCAACGCCGATCCAGTTGCAGGTGCACGCGCACTACAACCCGGAAAACGTGACGCAGTACAACATCGTCCCAGGGCTCATGGGCGTGATCCTCACCATGACGATGATCATGATCACGGGGCTGGCGATCACGCGCGAGCGCGAACGCGGGACGATGGAAAACCTGCTCTCGATGCCCACGCGACCGAGCGAAGTGCTCATCGGGAAAATCATTCCCTACATCTTTATCGGCTATTTCCAGATGGCGGTGATCATCATTGCGGCGCGGTATCTGTTTAACGTGCCGATCGTCGGAAGCGTGCCGCTGCTGGGCGTGGTGGCATTGGTCTTCATCGCGGCGAATCTGGCGATGGGGATCACGTTTTCGACGATTGCGAAGAACCAATTGCAGGCGATGCAGATGACGTTCTTCTTCTTCCTGCCGTCGATTTTGTTGTCGGGGTTTATGTTCCCATTCCGGGGCATGCCGCACTGGGCACAGGGCATCGGCGAGGTGTTGCCGCTCACCCATTTTTTGCGGATTGTGCGGGGGATCCTATTGAAGGGGAATGACCTCGTTACGGTGTCGCATGAGCTGTGGCAGATTGCGCTGTTTGCCGTGGTGATGATGGGGGTGGGGATTAAGCGGTACCGGCAGACGTTGGACTGAAACTTTTCGTGCGCCTCACCCACCCCACGCAGCAAGCCGCGCCCTCCACACAGCGGCAGCGAGCTGCCGCAGTCCACGGCGGCGTTTTGCTTTTCGCCGATTCTCTCTCCTTTGCATCTGTTTTGGCTCGAACCAAAAGCTGCGAAGAATCGCAGCAGTCCGAAGGCGCTTCGCGCGGGAATCCCTCGGCTACTTTCTTTCCAGCGCGTCGAGGGCCGCGTGATCGATGGTGATGAGGCGCTTTTGGTGAGCGCCAAGGCGGGGGATGCACTGAATGAGCGCCTTGGTGTAGGGGTGCTGGGGATTCGTGAGGACTTCGCGCGTGGAGCCGTGTTCCACAATCCGGCCCCGGAACATCACGGCGACTTTATCGGCGAAGCCATCAATAATGCCGAAATTGTGCGTGATGAGAATGATGGCCATGTCGAGCGTGCGGCGGAGCTCGCGAAACTGGTCCATGATCTGGGCCTGGATGGTCACGTCGAGCGCCGTGGTGGGCTCGTCCGCCACCAGCAGGTCGGGCTGGCAGGAAAGCGCCATGGCGATCATCACGCGCTGCTGCATCCCGCCGCTGAGCTGGTGCGGGTAGCTGTGCAGGCGGGCGGCCGCGTCCTTGATGCCGACGAGCTCGAGGTGCTTTACGATCTCCGCGTCGAGGTTCTTCACCTCGGGGCGGTGGAGGCGGATGGCCTCGGCGATTTGGTTGCGGATGGTGAAGACGGGATTCAGCGACGTGCTCGGCTCCTGGAAGACATAAGCGATACGGCCGCCGCGGAGTTTGCGCAGGTCGTCGGCCCTCATCTTCAGCACGTCTTTCCCATCGAAAATGATTTCGCCCGACGCGTATTTGGTGGGCGGCTCGGGGAGCAGGCGGGTGAGGGCCATGCCGGTCACACTCTTGCCGCTGCCGCTCTCGCCGACGATGGCGAGCGTTTCGCCTTTCTCGAGCGTGAGGTTGATTCCTTTGACGGCTTCAACCACGCCGGACTCCGTGTGAAAGTGAATGGCGAGCTGGCGGATATCGAGGAGTGGCATGGCCGGAAGAGCTTTTAAGAACGTTTCGGGTCGAAGGCGCGGCGCAGGGAATCTCCCAGCAAATTGAGAGCGAGGACGAGCCCAAAGAGGGCCACGGCGGCGGCGGTGAGATTCCACCACACGACGGGGTCGCGGGAGAGTTCGCTGCGGCCGCTATCGATCATCAGCCCCCAGCTCGCGGTGCCCACAGGGCAGCCGACGCCGAGGTAGCTGAGCACCGCCTCCGTGAGCACGATGCTGCTGAAACCGAGCACGAAATTGATCAGCACCAGGTGCATCACGTTGGGGAGCAGGTGTCGCATCATGATCTGCCAGTGGCTTTGGCCGATGGAGCGCGCGGCGGTCACATAGGTCCGCTCGCTTTGCCGCATGGTTTCACCGCGAACCAAGCGGCACAGACCGACCCAACCCGTGACGCCCAGCGCGATACTCATGCCGAGCAGATTGCGATTCTGCCCCTGCACAAACATGATCGATACCAGCAGAAGGATTTCCGGGACGCTGGCCAGGACGCTATACAGGTATTGCACCAAGTCATCCACCCACTTCCGGAAGTAGCCGCCCAGCAGACCCATGAGCGCCCCGAGCGGAATATAGATGGCACTGGTGAGGCCGCCGAGGATCAAGGCCGTGCGGCAGCCCTTGAGGGTTTCCACAAAGACATCCTTGCCGAGTTGCTCCGTGCCCAGGAGATGGAAATTGCTGTTGAGCGGCGTCGGCTCGGCGCTGGTGTCGTTGAGCAGCTTGCTGGCGAGGGGCGCGCTGTAGCTCCGCTCGTTGGGAATCTTCTGCACGATGAGATCGAGCAGGCTCTTTTCCGCGCCAAACTCACCCATCGGCAGGCGAAAGGTTTCCAGGGCGCCGACAAAAATATACAGACACACCACCGATAAAGCCGCGAGGCCGAGACGGTCCCCACGAAAGCGCCGCAAGGCGCGCTCCCAGCGCTCGCTGCTCGCCGCACGGACCAACAGAAAAGTGACTCCGCCTAGTCCCCCCACCAGAAGGAGATCGCCACTCAACCATGAAGGCAACTGGATGAAATAGCGGACGCCATAATACATCGCGACCACGCCCGCTAACAGCAACGTACTCCAGCTCCCCCAGCGCTCCCAGGCCTCGCGGTCTGAGCGCATCCAGGGGATAAACAGGGGCGGCATTGCCACCCACCACAGGAACACGAACCCGAGGGCAAAGAAGAAGGCCGCACCAAAAACGTCAGTAAAAAGCTTAAGGGCGTCCATGTCAGCTCAGGCGGATGCGGGGATCGGCCACCGCGTAGAGAATGTCGGTAAGAGTGAGGGCCAAAATATAGAGCAGCGCGCCGAGGTAAGCGCAGGCCATCACCGCCGGCTGGTCGCCGGTTTGAATGGCCTGCACCAGGACGTTGCCGATACCGGGAATGCCGAAAAAGCTCTCAATGAGCAGAGTGCCCATGATCAATTTCGGCAGCTGCCCGACCACCAACGTGATGAGCGCAATCATCCCATTTTTCAAAACGTGCCGGCTGAGCACCTTCGTGGCGGGAAGGCCCTTGGCATAGGCGGTCCGCACGTAGTCCTGGGCAATCTCCTCCAGGAAGATCGCGCGGAACATGCGCGCATCATAGCCCAGATTAATGATGGCCATGATCGCCACTGGCAGGAGCAAAAAGCGGATGGCGCCCAACCCGGGCTGGAAGCCCGACACCGGAAACCAATTGGAGCCGAGCGCAAGCACCGCCTGCCCGAAGATGATGTACACGACCGTGGGCACGCTCATCATCATGATACATAAGACGGTGATGCCACGGTCCGCCGCGGAATGCCGGGCGAACACCTGGTAGAGTGAAAGCGTCAGCGAAATGATGAACCCGAGCACAAAGCCAGGGAACGTGACACAGAGCGAGGGCACCACGCCCTGCCGGAAAACCTCACCCATGGGCCGCTTGGAGGTTTCCGATGGCTCGAAATTGAACGTCGCCATCCGCCAAACATGAACGCGGAACTGCGCCGTCAGGGGCTGGTCAAGGCCGCGAGTTTTAATCCATTCGTCCCGGGCCGCCATCGACGACTTTTGGCCCAGGGCATTAATCGCTTGCTGCGCGGGCGTATTGACCACCCGGAACAAAAGAAACGTGAGCAAAATCACCCCGAGCAAAATCGGGATGGCATAAAGCAGGCGGCGAATGAGGTAGGTAAACATCAGGCGGCGGTTTGCTGGCGCGTGCGGCGAACGGCGCGGACGAAAGCGAAGATTCCTCCCACCACCAAGAGGCCCAGGAGGACGGCGGGCCAGAGCGCGGGCCGGTTCCATTCCGCGCGCAACCGATCGCGCATGGCCACATCGGTCACGAGATATTTATGTCCACCATCGACCTCATACATAAGGTTGTGCTGGGTAAGCGGGCACCACGGCTGCACGCTGAGGTATTGCGCTTTGTTGAACGTAGGGAAGATCGGGCACTTCTCCTCGATGATTTTATTGAGCTGCCGAATCATCTCCAAACGCTCCAGGCCGTTCTCCGTCACGACCATCTTCTCGTAGACGCGATCGTATTCGTCGTCGCGGAAGCGGAAGTAATTCTTCCCCGCCGGCGGGACGTTCTTGGAATACAGCAGCATGAAATAATTCTCGGGGTCGGGATAATCCGCGCCCCAGCCGCCACCGCTCAAAACCTGGTAGGTTCCGCGGTCCTCGATGTCCTGCATGTGCGCAAAGGTCACCTCGACCACCTTCACTTTGATGCCGAGTTTTTCGAAGCAGCGCTGCTCAAACTCTGCGCGGAGGCGCTGCTCGCTACCATCGGCCTGCGCGGTCATGGCAATTTCCAGTTGCTTGCCGGAAGCATCGCGCCCACCCGGGTAGCCCGCCTCAGCCATCAACTGCTTCGCGCGCTCTAAATCGAAAGGATAGCGGGCGGGATGGTTCTTGTCGTAGCCAAAGATGCCATAAGGCAGAAGCTGCGTGGCGACCGGCGCGACGCCGGCGTAAAAGATTTCTACGTAGCGCTTGGCGTCATAGGCGCACGCGAGGGCCTGCCGCAGCTTCAGGTTTTTCCCGATGAGCGGATCGTCCATGTTGAAGGACATCCAAAAGGTGGAAATCTCAAACGCGGGCTCGAGGATGGTGCCCTTTGCCTGAAACTCGGGCGAAAGAGATTTCATGGGCGAAACCATCGAGACAAAGGAATCTTTATCGACGCCCATGATATCGAGATACCCTTGGCGGAACTGCACGAAGCGCGGGATGTTCTCTTGCTGCACGGTGAGCTGGATCTCATCGATGAACGGAAGCGGCTTGCCGGCCAGCGTCTTGAGCCACTCGGCTTTGTCTGGCGGGAAGCCGTCGCTCGGAAAAACGGTGGTGGTGTAATTCGGCACGCGCTCGAGGGTGACGCGGGAGCGCGGGATGTAATTCACGATCCGGTACGGCCCGGTGCCCACGGAGCCGAATTTGTGGAAGTCCTCCCGGCCCTCCTTGCCGTTATAGTATTCCACCGCCTCGCGCGCGACGGGCGCGGTGCATTGGAAAGCCAGCCAGTAAAGGATTTGCGGGTATTGCTTAGTGAGCTTGATGCGCAAGCGGTAGCGATCCAGCACCTCCACGCCGGCGACGCGCTGGCGGTTGTAGTTGAGCTTTTTGTCCGGATTCGCATCCGCCGCGTCGTGCGTTTCCTTCATGCCGACGAGGCACTCCTCGAAGACACTTTCGAAAGGACTCTCCACCGCCGGGTCCGCGATGCGCTGGAAGACGTACTGCATGTCCTCCGCCACCACCTCACGCGTCTTCTTCACTTTATGCTCCGGGTCGAAGCAAACGTCCTCGTGATACATCACGCCGGGTTTGATCCGAAACTCGTAGCTGAGGCCATCGGGCGCCTTGATCGGCTTTTCCGCGGCGATGCAGGGCTGGAGCTCATAGGGCTCCGTCTTCATCGGATGGTATTCGAGCAGAGTTTCGTAAACCCCCTCAATGACCTTCCGGCTCATCTGGTCGTAGGTGTATTGCGGATCGAAGCTGCGCGGATCGGCGCGCAGGGCCTGATAGCGCACGACCCACGGCGTGCCATCGGGGCGGGTCTTGTGCAGGGGGGCGGGTTGCGGATTATTATTGCACGCCGCCAGCCACAGCGTGGCTAAAATAACGGAGAGGCGTGCGATATATCGGAGCATCGCGCTGCGTCTAGCGGAGGTGACGGCGGGATGGCAAGTGTGCCTTTTGCCCGTCGTGCGTTTGGAGTCGCGAGGCATCTGGGGTTCTTCCGGCGGCTATTGTTTCTCCTGCAGGGCGCGGATGGCGTCGCGGAGTTCGGCGGCACGCTCGTATTGCTCGGCGCGAACGGCTTTTTCCATGTCGCGATGCATTTGCTCGAGGAGCGAGAGGGGCTTGGGCGCCTTGACCGGGGCGGGAGCGGCTTTGCGGAGTTCCTTTAGCCATTCCTTGAGGCCGGCGACCTCGGCGTTGTCGCCATCGGCTTCGTCACGGCCGGCATCGCGCAGGAATTTCTCGATGGCGACGATGCCCTTTTGCACCAGGGCCACGGCGGCTTCGACGTCCTCTTTTTCCAGGGCGAGGTTGGCTTTGGCGCGGGTGTTCATCATCAGGACGTAGGGGCGGAACTGCTCCACGGTCCAGGAAAGCTCCTCATCCGGCGAGTGCTTGGAGACGAAAGAAAACATGTCGAGGTTGCGCTTGGTATCGCGGACGACGCCGGCCCAATCCTGAAGCTGAAAGAAAGCGAGGTAGCGGTGGTAGTATTGGATTCCCTCGGCTTGGAGCTCGCCGACCTCCTCGGCGGTGAGCTTGAACTCGGCACCGGCCTCGCGGGCGCGGTCCTTTTGGAGATCGAGGAGCGACTCGGTATCGTCCGGCCGATGGCCATCCGGACGGCCCATCACCTCCATCTGCAGAACGCCCATATCCAGACGGAGTTGCAACTTCTCCCGTCCATCCGAACCGGTAATTTTCCGTACCTGAAGCTTGCCCGGCTCATAGGGCCAGTCGCGCAACAGTTCACTCAGGTCAAAACTCATAGGGCACGAGTATTCCGAGCGAAGGGGCGCTGTCAACGGATCGGGAATGAAAATGGAGAGTGGGACGGATTGGCACGGATGGACCCATCCAAAGGGAGGGAGCGACGGTGAGTACGCGTAACCCTCTAAACTGAAGAGTGACCGCGACCTTCCGGTCGCAGCTAAATTTTAGGGCTACGAGCCGTTGGGGTCGCTGGGCGTGGTTTGGGGCTGAGCGAGGAGGAAGTACTGGGTGATTTGCGCGTCGATGCGGTCGTGGTTGACCTCGGTGTCGAAGCCGCAGGCGCGGAGCGCAGCGAGGCAGACGGCGACGGCGGAGGTGCGGGCATCGGCGGGCGGATGGCCGCCGAAGGAGGCGCGCCAGCGGCCGTGGTCGCGCCAGCAAACGAGGGAGCCGTAGGTGGCGGCGGCCTTTTCGATGACGAGCCAGATGAGGCCAGGCTCGGCGCAGTAGGGACGGTAGGCGCAGACCTGGCGGACGACGGTCTGACTCCAATCGACATCCGGCAGAAAGCGCTGGAAGTACGGATCGACAAGGGCGCGGCGGGCTTCCTCCTCGGTGTCGAATTGAAATTGGCCGTGGGAATCCTCCCAAAAAATTTCCGGCTCCTCTCCGGTGATATGTTGACCGACTAGGGCATCAAGCTCGGCGGCAGAACCAATGCGGATGCTTTCGTAGAACATATCTGGCGGGAGAGATTAGTGGTGATGGTTCATTTGGGGGACGGGGAGGGTGGGACGACTTTGCTGGAATCGGCGGGCGGAGCGGGCTTGGCGCCGGGCTCGGAGTTGAAAGGATCGGGCGGGAGCGGGACTGGCGGCGGCGTGGTCGGGCCCGGGGCGCCGGGTGCCGCTGCAGGCGGCGCGATCGGCTTGGGCAGAACAGGCGCAGGCAGCGGCCGTCCGTCTTTCGTTTCCAGCTTCTGCACCTTCGTCTCGACCTTGATGCCGGCCATCTCTGTGGTCTCGGTGACCCACTTGATGCGAGTGTCGTCGACCTTGAAGAGCGTGCCGTCGGCGTGCTCGTAAAACTTCTTCATCTCATCGACGTGGAAGGGACGGCTGCCGCGGCGGCCGAAAACGACGGTCTGGCCGCCGGTTTCGTCGACCACGCGGTCGCGGTCGAGGCCGCGGCTGATGGCGGTGGCGGGATCGTGCGTGGGATAGGTGGCGATAAGGAGCGGCTTGGGCCGCGGGGTGAAGCCGTAGGCATTCGGCTCGCGATCCGGCGAAATCATCTGCAGCACGCGGAAGCCATTTTTGCCGTCGGCGACGAGCGCATACATGCTGGCCGCGACGCTGCCGACCTGCACGCAGCGGACGTCGTTAAGGGCGCCATCGGCATTGAAGATCTGATCGAGTTTCGGCTTCTCCGGATTTTCCACGTCGACGATCGCGAGGCCATCCTGGCCATCGGCGATGTAGGCATAGGTGCGGGCGACGTAGAGGCGGCCGGCGTGCGCGAGGCGGACGGCGGCGCCCTTGACCGGACGGGGATTTGCGGGCTCGGTGATGTCGAGCACCTTCAGGCCATCGTCATCCGTGACGAAAGCGTAGCGGAACTGGATCGAGATGGCGTGCGGGTTGTTGAGGAAATTACCGAAGTATTCGCCGATGAGGCGCGGCTTCAGCGGATGCGTGACATCCACCACCACGAGACCGCGCGGTGTGCAGATGTACGCGCGTTCGCCGGCGAGGACGATGTACTGCGCATCAGTGAGGCGGCCATCGGGATTGAAGGTCGCGTCCTTATGCAGGAAGTTGTCGTCGGGGTCGCCATTGAAGAGACAGGTGGTGTCGATGACCACGAGCCCTTCCTTGCGATCGGTGGCAAAAGCGTAGCCGTAGATCTCGTGGATGGGCTGCTCCTGGTTGCCCGCGATGTGCACGCGCTTGGGATCGTTCAGCAGCGTGCTCGGCAGCGCCATGCTGGTGCAGTCATACAGCTTCACGTGCGTATTCTGCCCGAGCGGCGAGACGGGCGAGGTGAGGAAGCGCTCGCTGAAGCCCTTGTTGTCGATGTTCGCCACGTCGTAAACGCGGAAGCCGTCCTTGCCGCACGCGGCGTAGAGATATTCGCTGCGAAGCGTGAGATCGTGCACGTCGCCGGCGTGGTGCTCGTAGGCGGTCTTGAGGATGTCGTTCGCCTTTTTGTGGTCCTCGTAATTCCGCGGATAGGCGATTTTGTGAAAGGAGGAACCAATCGGCGCCTGCGGTTCATCGGGCTCCGTCCACGTCACTGCGTGCACGCTGCCGGCATTGCCCACCCACGCGTAGCGGCCGAAGAAATTCACCGAGCCGGTGCCGTAGCCGAGGAGCGAGGCCATCCACGCATTGTTGTCGTTCGATTTGCTGATGTGGCAATCGGAGCAGCCTTTGGTGGTGCCCTTGCTGCTGGTGGTGTGGGCGAAGTGCGGATTGTAGGCCTGGCCGGCATAGCCCTCGGCGCTGACGGTCTGGGCCTGCGAGTAGACCCATTCGCGGTTGCCGGTCTGCGAGCTCACGACCACGGCGCTGGACGAACGGAGCACGGCCATGCGGTGATTTTTCACCGTGGAATCAATGCCGAGCTGGAAGACGTCATCGCGCACCACCTGCGGATTGTAGGTGGTGTAGTTGCGGTCGAGCACGCCCTCATACTTGTTCTGCGGGACGCGCTGATTCGCCTTCATGGGCAGATGGCAGCCGAAGCACGAGGTGGCCCAGCTGGTGTGGCAGATCTGGCAGTCGAACGTTTCGTTGGCGTGGGCGAGTTCCTTTTTGCAGCGGCTCGGATCCGGCACGGCACCGAGGCCCCAGGTGTCGCCGTCGCGATGGAGCGTTTTGGCGTAGGCGGCCTTCGGATTGTAGCGGACGATGAGGTTCCCCTTGTCGTCACGGTGCTCGATCTTGTCGTAGTTCGGATCGATGACGTCCATGGTCTGCGGGATTTCCCAGCGGCGGCCGGGCTCCATGGAGCTGTATTGATAGAGACGCGGATACTCGGGGTGCTTGTCGTCCTTCTCCCATACGAAGCGCGGGCCCCACGAGGTGACGGAGTAGGAAAGATTCACCGGCGTGGTCTCGCGGCTCTTGCCGTCCCACTCGCCGCCGGCCCCGCTCGTCATGAGCGTGGGGCGTTTGTTGATCGTGCCGTGGCAATCAATGCACATGATCACCGTGGCCGCGCGCGGCTCGCCATAAAGGAGGCCGTTGCCGTGCACGTCGGTATCAAAATGGCAGTCGCCGCACTGCATCCCGTTGGCGAGATGGATGTCGTTGAGGTGGACCCCGTGCTTGAAGTCGCCAGGGGGAAGCTTGTTGCCCTCGACGTCGAGCAGGTTGCCTTTTTTGTCGCGCTTGAAGACGGCGCGGAAGACCCAGCCGTGACCGTGGTAATCGGCAAACTGCGTCTGCTTCATTTGGGGATTCAGCTCGGCGACTTTCTCGAGGAAATCGAGATCGCCCCACAAACCGCGAGCGGCAGCCGCCTCAGGATTCTTGCGGGTGGCGCGCACGAGTTCGTCGTCCTTCGGATCGTGCTGCTCCTTGGGATACATGAGGTGGCCCTCCGTCTCCTGGTCCCACCAGATGTAGCCGAGGAAGGGATTCACGAAGAGGTTCCCCTGGTGCATGTGGCAATTCATGCACTGCGAGCTGGGGATGGCGCGGGACATCACGTGCTTCACCGGGTGGCCGCGCTCGTCCTTCGGGATGGTGGGATCTTTCGAAAAGCTGAGGCCCTGGTTGCCGTACTTCGACCACCAGCCGGAGTTCGTGGGCGAGCGGTCATTCGCATAGACCACGTGGCAGGCGGTGCAGCCGCTGCTGCGGTAATCGCCCGCGCGATCGTTGCTGCCGAAGAAGCCGAGCATCGGATCGTGCAGGCGGGTCTTCTGCGCCCCGAGCACGACGGGGTCAGTGCGGTTCAGCGTGCCGTAGCCGCGCTCGCTGAGGCGGCGGCCGGGCTTGCCTGGAGGCTCATCAAGCGTGGGAATACCAAGTTGCAGCGGTGGCTCCCCTCCCCGCTCGAAGATGCGGAAGAGGTTGCCGGGCATGGAAAGATTGAAGCGCGGAATCGGCACCATGATGGGCAGCCAGCCATGCTTCATCGTTTCCTGGAAAGTGGGCTTGAACGGGGCATTCAGCACAAGGCTGACGCCATTGGCGCTGTAGGCCTGGCCCACGAAGTAGTTCTTGGCGCCGAGCCCTTCCACCGGGTGTGCGCCGAGGGCGCCATTATTATAAGCGGCGGCGCCCCAGAGCATGGCGCCGTGGTTCATCATGGAATGACCGACGTTGTTGACGATGTCCTGGTGGCAGAGGCCGCAGGTCTTTTGCGCCACGCGGAGATCACCGGGATTCACGAACTGGATCCATTCCTCGGACTCGTGGTTGAGGAGGACGGTGGAGTTCGGCGGATTCGCAGAGGTGGGCCAGTATTCGGGATTCAGCGGATGCGGATGCGCCTGGTCGATGGAAAGTCCGAGCTTGGGATTGCCGGTGTGGCAGTCCGTGCAGCCGAGATGCACATTCGGCGAAGCGTGCATGCTCTTCGCATCGGTGGCAGTGTGGCACTGGATGCAGCCGGCGGATTTGCGCTGCACCTCGGCATCCGTCTGGTCGATGCGGTTGCGGGGCGGGCGCATGACGGTGCCAGGCTTCATCGGCGGCACCGAGGTCTCGGGGCCGGTGCCGGTAAGCGGGACATCGGGGAGCACGGAGGGGGAAACCTCGGCAGGAGTGGGCGGCGTGGGAGTCGTCGGAGCCGGGGCGGCCGCAGGTACCGGCGCCGTGGGCACCACGTTCTTGGGTGTCTGGCCAGCCAGCCAGGACACCGGGTAAGCGACCGCGACATACAGCGCTATCCAAAGGAACCAATAAACCGGACGCTGGCGGAGAATTTTCGGCATGACGATTCGGCGCGTGTTCTACCCGAAGACATGCGGGGACGGGGAGCAATTTCTGGCGGACGGGTGAGGAAACTTTTAGAGAGAAAGGAGCGAACCGTGGTTTCCTAAATTGAAGAGAGCGTTCCGAGCGCTCCACGTCTTCACTCCTCCGCACCGATTTGCGCAAGGAATCACCGTGACCGTAGCACCGCCGGTGAACTTTGGAGATGGAAGAGGCTTCACGGACAATTTCCGTTTACGGGTTTCTACCATCCAGAAGATGGGTCGTTCCTCACATTTTGGCGGGGCCCGGCTCAGGGGAAGTGCGTTTTCTGTCGCCAGCTTCCTCGTCGCATCCCCGCCCAATCTGCCGGTAGCCGGGGTGCACCGCCGGGGTAATTTGTTGCTCAGCCACAATCCTGCTCAAGAGACTGGTCAGCGAGGCGCACTCTTTCTCCGTCAAGCCAGCGCAGACCTCGTTTTGGAGTTCCACGGCCATTTTGCCCACCTCCGACAGCATATCGCGCCCCGCTTTCGTGAGGTGCAGCGCATAAGTTCGCCGATCGGTGGGGCTCGCCCGGCGTTCCACCAGTTTCAACTTCTGGAGTTCATCCAATACGCCCACCAATCGGCTCGGGAACATGCCCAGCAAATCGCAGAGGCCTTGCTGCGTCACGCCCGGGTCCTCTCCGAGAATGCGGAGGATCCCGGCATGATAGGGTTTCAGTTTCAGCGACGCCATGCGCTCCGCAAAGCGCGCGGCCACATGCGCCCCGACTTGTGACAGGAGGAAGGCTGCGCCCAAAGGAAAGGATGCGATTTTAGTTATCAGCATAAATCGTTATTGACAGTAATGATTATTTGAAAGAACTAACTGCGGGCGAGGCAAATTCCAAAATTAAAGAAAATGAGAATGTTCATTCTGGGTGCGAGTGGCGGTATCGGCAGGCACCTGCTGCAGCTGGCAATGGAGCGGGGCCATCACGTCACAGCCTATCTGCGCTCACCGCAAAAGATCGAGTGTCATCACGAGCCCCTCACGACGATTCTTGGCGACGTCTTCGATGCGCGCGAAATGGGTCGCTCGATGGCCGGTCACGACGTCGTCCTTTCCGCGTTCGGCCCCACGACCCTTCGCGTTTCAACATTACGGCGTCAGTTTGGCCGCACCGTCGCCGACGCGATGCGCGAGAGCGGTGTCCTTCGCCTCCAACTTGTTTCGGCGGCTCTCCTTTTCGAAAAGCTGGGCCTTTTTGCCCGGGTGCTCAAAGCCACGCTCTTTCGGCGAATGCTTCCCGACATGGCGGCCATGGAAACCGAGGTATCCAAACCAGGACTCGACTGGACTCTCGTGCGTCCGCCGCGCCTGACCAACGGTCCGGCCCGCCATGCTTATCGCGTCACCGATGGCGTGCTGCCCGCCAAAGGCTTCCTCATCTCCCGGGCAGATGTAGCGCATTTTATGATCGGCGAAGCAGAGAACCCCAAACACCAAAACCAAATCGTGGGCATCGCCAACTAGGAGGACCGAACCGATGGACTATCTACTTCTAAAAATCATTCACGTGACCGGCCTCGCCCTCGCCTTCATGGGGCTGGCCGGCGTCCTGGCCTCCGCTTCATCTGGGGAGATGCCCGCCAGCAGGCGACGACTCTTTCGCGCCGGGCACGGCATCGGATTGCTCATCATGTTGGCCTCCGGCGTCGCTTTGGGGCTTAAACTAGGAGTGACGCATCCCGCCCCCTTCTGGATCATCGCCAAGTTCGGCATCTGGCTGATGGCGGGCGCTTCCGTCGCCCTGGCGATTCGTTTCAGCCGATGGTCGGGAATTCTCCTGCTTTTCTTTGCGACTCTCGTCTTCGCCGCCACCTGGCTGGCCGTCTACAAGCCGACCTTGGGCCAGTGAATCGAAAAGTGCATCCGACCATGAAAGCCAGAAAGATCCTGTTTGGGGTGAGCACCTTTTTCGTCGTCGCGGTCATGTCCGCCTCCGGACTGATGGCTGTCGCGCACGCTCCCGCGATGGTGAAAGCACTCGCCCATCTGGGATACCCGCCCTATTTCGGAAATCTGCTCGGCGTCGCCAAACTCGCCGGCGTCCTCGTTCTCCTTTTGCCTGGACTGCCAAGACTCAAAGAGTGGGCCTACGTCGGGTTTGGGATCACCATCATCAGTGCTGCCTATTCCCACCTTCTCTCAGGGGACGGCTGGATGGCTTTCGAGCCGCTGTTCTTTTTGGGAATGCTGATCCTGTCCTACCAAACCCGGCCCGTAGCGGGCGCGAGGTCTCGCGCATAAATTGAGAGAATCAGATCCGGAGTAAGAATGCTCCGGCAGCTTACGCCTCCGCAGAGGCGCCATCACTGCGGAGTTTGCAGCGAACCTTTGGTCCTCAAATGCGCTCCGCGCAAAAAGTGTTGTCCAGGCTCTAGTTCTTCTCCCGTTTGGCGCTGTCTTTCAGGTGCTCGAGGACGTCCTTGAATTTGGCGGCGTTGGCGGGGTTGACCTGGACGACGGTTTCGTGGGCCTCGATCATCGTGTCGCGCGTGGCGGCGCGATCGGCTTTGGGAGTGAGGGCGATTTCGCCATCCACGGCCACGGGCTCGGGCGCGGGGGTATCGGCGAAGAGCATGTGGAGGCCGAGGCCTTCGAGGAGATCGGCGTTGCGCTCATTGCGGTTCAGGACCCAGAGCGAGCCGTCGCCCCCGCGGTCGCGCAGGCGGACGGCGATGCCAGCGAGCGTGCCCATGAAGGTGGAATCCATGGCGGGGCAATTTTTCAAATCGACCACGAACTGGCGGCGGCCGCCCTCCATCATTTGTTCCGAGAAAGCCTTGAGGCCGGCGCTGTTTTCGAACGTGCCCTTTCCTTCCACCCGGATCCAAACGGCCGGGCTGCTCTCGGTGTCCGCAAAAATGGTCGGCTGCATATCAACGTGGCTCTCTCCCCTCTCGCACCAGCGGCAAAGTCCGCCGTTAGTCCCAGAGGTAGGATTGATGTAAGCCTACAATCTTCCCATTTTCAATCAACAAGACGCGCCAGGAGGTGACACGTCCGTCTTCCGCATACTCGTCGCCGATGACGGTGAAAGGGGTCTCGATCACGCCCTCGGCATCCGGGTAGTGGTATTCCTTCGCCTGGACGTGGGAGCCGAGGTTTTCCTGGCGGTACTCGAACCGGATGGTGATGTCGGCCTTCCGCTTCGCCTTCCAGTAGATGTAGTAGTAGTGGCCGTAGCGCTCGCCGCGATCGTAGCCGCTCACGGCGCCGAAATTCACCCGCTGGCGCTCGAAGGCGATCATGAGATCGGCGGTGGGCCGGCGGGCGCGGGGATCGCGCGGGTCATTGAAAAAGAAGGAGCACTTCCGGATTTGGAAATCGTCGGAGAGCTGGAGCGGAAGGACATCGGCCTTCACGATCGGGACCTGGCGCGGCGGCTCCCGGTGGAAGGTGGAAGTGCAGCCGGCCACAGTGAGCAGCGCAGCCAGCAGGACGACGAGACGAATCATGGTGGGTCTTAAAGCGTGAGGGGGACGGGGATGCAACCCTGTAGAAGCAGTTCCAGCGGCTGGGAGGTGACGGGTGTTCTTTTCATAACAGCTGGATGCCGCCTCGATGAATTCCTCCTAGAAGAATGGGTGCTTTCAGGGTTGGTTTAGGACGCATGTTGCTTCGAACCGCTATTGCTCTCCTGATCTCCGCCACGCTGGTCTGCGCGGAAGGGGTGCCATTTCGGACGGACGTGATGCCGATTTTGAGCAAGGCCGGGTGCAATGCGGGTGGGTGCCACGGGAATGCGAGCGGGAAGGGCGGATTCAAGCTCTCGCTGCGCGGGCAGGACCCGGACCTCGACTGGCAGGCGCTGGTGCGGGAACAAGGCGGCCGGCGCGTGGACCCGATTGAGCCGGAGCACAGTTTGATTTTACAGAAAGCGACTGGGACGATTCCGCATGAGGGTGGGACGCGGTTTCGTCCGGACTCGCCGGAGTATGCGGCGGTGATGACCTGGCTGCGCGACGGGGCACACGATACCGGCGCGGAGCGGAAGCTGACGGCGCTGGAGGTAACGCCACGCGACCAAGTGCTGGTGGAACCGGAGCACGAGGTGAAGCTGCAGGTGACGGCGAAATTCACGGACGGCACGGTGCGCGACGTGACACGGCTCACGGTCTTTGAGCCGAATAACCAGGGCGTGAACGTGACGGTGGATGGGCTGGTCTCGCGGGTGAAGTTTGGCGAGACGACGGTGCTGGCGCGGTATCTGGATCGGCAGGTGCCGGTGCATCTGGCCTTCATCCCGACCCGTGCGTCGTTTGTGTGGAACGGGCCGGCGCCGGCGAATTTCATCGATGCGCTGAATTTTCAAAAGCTGCGGAAGCTGCGGGAAAATCCGTCGCCGGTGTGCGATGACACGACGTTTCTGCGGCGGGTGTATTTGGATTTGCTCGGGGTAATTCCCACGGCGGAAACGGCGCGCCATTTTGTGGGGGAGGCCGATCCGGACAAGCGGGCGAAGCTGGTGGAGGCGCTGCTGCAACGCGGGGAGTTTGCGGATTTCTGGGCGCTGAAATGGGCGGACCTGTTGAAGATCGAGGAACGGCAACTCGATCACCAAGGAATGACCGTCTTCCATCAGTGGATCCGCGACGGCATGGCGGCGAATAAGCCGCTGGATCAGTTTGCGCGGGAGCTCATCGCGGCACGAGGCAGCACGTATCAAAATCCGGCGGCGAATTGGTGGCGGGCGAACCGGGAGCCGGTGATTCGGGCGGAGTCGACGGCGCGGGTGTTTCTCGGCACGCAAATCAATTGCGCGCAGTGCCACAACCATCCGTTCGAGCGGTGGACGCAGGACGACTATTATGGCTGGACGGCGCTCTTTGCGCGCCTCGACTACAAAATCGTGAGCAATGCGCGGAAGGACAAGAGCGACACGCGCGAGTTCAATGGGGACCAGATCGTGCAGTTCAAAAAGAGCGCGACGGTGATCAACCAGCGCACGGGCAAGCCGGCGGAGATGCGGTTTCTCGGCGCGGAGGTGCCGGAAGTGACGGCGGAGCGCGACGAGATGCAGGCGCTGGCGGATTGGCTCGCGCACTCACCGATGTTTGCGCGGACGCAGGTGAATCGCGTGTGGTTCAATTTGTTCGGGCGTGGGCTGGTGGAGCCGGTGGACGATTTTCGCGCGAGCAATCCGGCGTCGAACCCAGAGCTGCTCGACGCGCTGACGAAGGAGTTTGTCGCCCACGGGTACGATTTGCGGTGGCTCATCCGGACGATCACGAGCTCGCAGACGTATCAACTTGCCGCCGGGCCGGGGAGCGATGCGACGGCCAATGGCGGTGCGGCGACGAATGCCGCAGATGAGCTGAATTTTTCCCACGGCGTCGTGCGGCGATTGGGCGCGGAGCAGTTACTCGACTCCATGAGCAAGGTGCTGGCCGCGCCGCTGAGCATCCCGGACTGGCCCGGGGCCACGCGGCTCGCGCAGGTGCCGGAGGGGCGCAAGCACTACCACCCCATCACCACGGATCTCGATCGGTTCGAGCTGACCTTTGGCAAGCCGCCGCGCTTGGTGGCGAGCGAGTGCGAGCGGACGAATGAACCGACGGTGGGCCAGGCCGTGCAACTCCTCAGCGGCAGCGTGGTGCAGGATCTTCTCACGCGGCCGGACAACCGACTGACCACGTGGCTCGGCGAGATGGAGAGCCAGAGCGAGCTCATTTCCGAGATGTATTGGGCGACGCTCAGCCGGCCGCCGACGGATGAGGAGACGCAGAAGATGGAAGACCATCTCGCGAAGGCGAAGACCCCCGAAGAGCGCCGCCGCGCCGCGGAGGACGCGATGTGGGCACTGCTGAACTCGAAGGAATTTATGTTCCGGCGGTAGCTCTTCGCAGGGTTCTCACAGCGTGGAGAAGCGCGGCGACGACCTCTACTTTTTTTCGCCGTCTTCACCGGCGATCGGAAATGGGGCGAAGAATTTCCATGGCACTGCGCCATCCAACGCCTTCCACGTGGTCGCGGGAATGACGGGTATATTGTCCACGACGAATCGCGGACCATAAACATCGCCAAAGACGGAGGCGCCGGTCCGTTGCAGCCGCGTGCCTTTCTTCAAATAGAGCTGCACTTCCGCCCAACCGAGCTTGGTTCCTCCGGGCTTGTTGTTTTCAATCGCCCATTGGTCGATGGCGGAATCGACCTGGCGGATGTCTTCCAGGGTGATGACGGCCTGCCGCCGGAGCCATTGCGTGCGGGAGGCTTTCATCTCGTCCGCCAGAGCGCCGGGATTCTGGGCAGACGCCTCCACGAGCTTTTGCATCTTGTCCAGCGAAGGGCAGGATTCCTCGAGATCTCCGGGCGGCTTTTCTGCGAGCAATTGCCAGGTGGCCAGTAGGGCCTTCACGCGTTCCGCATCGCCATGCAGCCAAGCCGCGGAAAGCTGCGGGAGCAGCGTGTCCGTCTCCGGCACACCGGCCTTCCGCGCCGCTTTTAGCTTTTGATCAAACGTGGCGAGATCGCGTTGCGGAAATTCGAGCTCCTTGCGGAGGGCGGTTTGATCAAAGGCGACGAGATCCCGCTGCGGGATTTCGGGCTGCCTGCGGGGATCCGCGGGGTCAGCAGCGAAAGAAGCGAGGGTGAGGGTAGCGAGGAGAACCAGGATTTTCGTCATGCGAGGATGCCTTTTACCACCTCACCGTGAACGTCGGTAAGCCGATAATTGCGTCCCTGGAAAAAGAACGTGAGCTTCGTGTGGTCGAAGCCGAGGAGGTGGAGGATCGTCGCGTTGAGGTCGTGGACGTGGACTTTGTTTACGACGGCCTGGTAGCCGAATTCATCGGTCTCGCCATAGCTGAGGCCGGGCTTCGCGCCGCCGCCGGCCAGCCACACGGTGAAGCCGCCGGGGCTGTGGTCGCGCCCGGCGAAAGGGTTATCGCTGCCGCTGCGGTTTTCTTTCATCGGGGTGCGGCCGAACTCGGCGCCGCAGACAACGAGCGTATCCTGCAACATGCCGCGCTGGTCGAGATCCTGGAGCAGGGCGGCGAGGGCTTTGTCGGTGGCCTTGGCTTTGCGGCGGATGCCGCCAGTGAGCGAAGTGCCTTCATTGTCGCCGTGCGCGTCCCAGCCCCAGTCGTAGAGCTGCACAAAGCGCACGCCGCGCTCGCACAGGCGGCGGGCGAGGAGGCAGTTATTGGCGAAAGAATTTTTGCCCTGCTCGGTGCCGTACATCTCGTGGATGTGCGCGGGCTCGCCGGCGACATTCGTGGCGTCCGGCACGCTCGTCTGCATGCGGAAGGCGAGCTCATACTGGCTGATGCGCGTTACCGTCTCGGGATCGCCAAACTCGGCGGCGGTCTTTTGGTTCAGCTCATTGATGGCATCGATCGTAGCGCGGCGTTCATCGCGCGTGACGCCATCTGGGTTTTCCGCAAACAGGATCGGCTCGCCGTGGCCCTGGCACTGCACACCCTGGTAGATGCTGGGCAGGAAGCCACTGCCCCATACCGTCTTGCCGGCATCGGGATTTTTCCCGCCGCTGGTCAGCACCATAAAGCCGGGCAGGTCCTTGTTTTCGGTGCCAAGACCGTAGAAGGCCCAAGCGCCGAGGCAGGGCCGGCCTTTGAGCTGGCTGCCGGTTTCGAGCATAAGCTGGGCGGGCGCGTGGTTGAATTGCTCTGTCCACATGCTTTTCACGAAGCACATTTTATCCGTGAGCTTCGCAAGTTCCGGGTAATCGGCGGAGACCCACGAACCAGTCTGGCCGTGCTGCGCGAACTGCACCTGCGGGCCAAGCATCTTCGGTACGCCCTTGATGAAAGCGAAGCGTTTGCCTTTGAGAAAGGAGTCGGGGCACTGCTGGCCGTCGAGTTTGTGAAGCTCGGGCTTGTAGTCGAAGGTCTCGAGCTGCGAGGGCGCGCCCGCGAGGTGGACGTAGATGACGCGCTTGGCCTTGGCGGGATGGTGCAGTGCAGGCACCGCCGCGCCCGTGGCGGCGAAGGTGCGTCCACCAAAAAGCGTGCTGAAAGCCATGCCACCGACGCAGGCCATGCTGGTCTTCAAAAAGAAACGGCGCGTCGCGAGCTCGACGGATTGGCGGTGAAGAAGATCGGCGTGAGTCATGGCAGTCAAAAGCGGAGAATTGGACCGCAGCCTTCCGGCTGCAGCTACATTAGTTGCTGGCAGCGTGCTTTAAAATGAAATCAACGATGGGGGTGGGATCTTTGAGGCTGTGCGGGTGATGCTTTCCACCGGGCTTGTGGATGAGCGCGATGGTCCCGCCCAAAGTTTTATAGCGGGCCTCGACCAGCGCGGCGTTTTCCTCGAGCGGAACAACTTCATCGGCATCGCCGACGACGCAGAGGATGGGAACCTTGGCCTTGGCGAGAGGCGCGAGGTTGTCGACGGGGTTGAGCTTGTAGGCCGCGGCGTCTTCGTCGCTGGCAAAGCCGTAGACCTTTTTGCACTCAGCCCATTCTTTCGGCGCGCCGGGGCCTTTCCCCTTCCCTCCTGGCCAGCTCTTGAAATCGCACACGGGGGCATCGCCATAGATCGCCGCGGTCCGCTCCGGATGGCGGGCGGCGTAGTTGAATGCGTAGAGGCCGCCGCGGCTGAAGCCCTCCAGCACGACCTTTTCGCCAAGGCCATACTGTGCGCGGACGTAGTCGTAGTATTTGTCCATCGCATCGAGCGCCACGGGAGCGCCGTAGAGATTCGAGATTTGAATGTAGGCGACGTGGTAGCCCTTTTCGAGCAGCGCGATGTCGCCCTGCGGCTCGTGGCCGAAGAACTCGGTGCGCCAGATCCATGGTTTTCCCGACGCTGGGGTCTTGGGGAGGACGAGCCAGGCTTGACGGCCATCGATAGTGAAGTCCTGGCGCTCGAAACCGTTCCACTCGGATTTTTTGATGGAGGCGGCAGCGGGCGCAGAAGCAGCAGGTGCAGGTCCCGCGAACGAAGAGATGGCAGTTAACGCGACGACTGCAGCGACAACCAAAAGCGGGCGGATAGTTGACATGGGAAGTTCGTGACTCGCGCTAGTTCCGCGACAGCACCTCGTCGAGGTTCAGGATGGCGTTGGCGACGAGAGTCATGTTGCCGCCGACTTTTTGGTGGAGGGTGCGGAGGACAGCGATTTCGTCGGGGCGCGCGGGGCGGAGAGTGGCGAGGGAAAAGCCGCGGGCGAGTTGATCATCGAGCGTGCCGCCGGGGGTGGTCATGCGCTTGGCGAAGGCGGCGGCGGTTTCCATGAAGACGGGGCTATTAAGCAGGTCGAGCGACTGCAGCGGCGTGTTCGTGCGCACGCGGCGGACAACGCAGAACTCGCGATTGGGCGCGTCGAACGTGACCATGCTGGGATACGTGGCGCTGCGGCGGATGAGCGTGTAGATGGCGCGCCGGTGAGCGTCCTCGCCGTCAGACGTTTTCCAATCGGAGCCGTCATAGGGCGTCTGCCACGTGCCCGGAGGCTGGTAGGGCTTCACGGGCGGACCACCCATTTTGCGGCTGAGGAGGCCGGAAAGAGCGAGGGCCTGATCGCGGATTTGCTCGTTGCTCAGGCGGAAGCGCGCGCCGCGGGCGAGCAGGCGGTTGGCGGGGTCGCGCTCGGTGAGCGCCTTGCTCGCTTTCGAAGATTGGCGGTAGGTGCGGCTGAGGACGATCTCGCGCAGGAGCGCCTTCTGGCTCCATTTCATCGTGGTCTGAAAGCGGACGGCGAGTTCGTCCAGAAGGTCCTGGTAAATCGGCTTGTCGCCTTGCGTGCCGAAGTCCTCCAGCGTTTCCACGAGGCCGATGCCGAAGATCTGCTCCCACACCCGATTCACCTGCACGCGGGCGGTGAGCGGGTTTTCGCCATTGGTCATCCATTGCGCAAGACCGAGCCGGTTGCGCGGGTAGTCGTCGTGCCAGGCGTTTAGGATCTGCGGAGTCTTCGGGTGGACCTCGGCGCCTTTCACCATCCAGTTGCCGCGCTCGAAGACCTGCGTCTTGCGCGAGTTTTGCGGCGAGAGTTCCTGCATGATGGGCAGATCGCAGACCGGCAGCGCGGCGAGGGCGGCGCGGCGGGCGTCGAGCTCTTTATAAAGCGGCGCGAGTGCCGGGTTCGCGCTGGCGTAGTAGTGGCGCTCCACCTTGTCGCGCTCCTCCGCCTTCCACTTGGCGTGGTCTTTCTCGAGGAGCTTGCGGATGTCTGCCGGGACCGCGGCGACTTGCGGCGCAGCGCCGGGCGGGGCGACCGCGACGGTGGCGATGCGGAAGGAGCCGAGAACGTGGCGCGGCCAGCGCTCGTTTTCGCATTCCACGACCACGCGCAGTTGCGCGCTGGATGATAACGTCACGGGCTTCGCAAGGGTAAAGGTGGCCGTCTGTTCCTTGCCGGTCGCGCCGGCAATACCCCAGCCCCCCTCCCCTTCATTCTTCGGACCCGGACCAGTCTTGAGGGCCTCGATCACCGGCCAGCCGGACTGATCGTAGGTGGAGGTGGCGGAAGCGATTTCGAACGGTGTCTCGTGACCGCCATCGACGAGCGCGGCGCGCACGCGCGTCACGACGAAATTGCCCGCGCCATCGCTGGCGCCGGGGCCGTGGGACGGAAAGGCGTTGTCCGGGATGGTCTGGAGCGCAAGTGCGGTGATGGTTCCGGTGGCTTTGCCGGTAATGGTGAGGGTGGTGCGATCCGGCACAGGCGTTTGCAGGACCGCACGCCCATCTTTCTCGACGCGATAGGTGCCCTGAGTGCTCGCCACGACCGCTTCGCCGAGAGGCGTTGCAAGCGGTGCCGCCCCGTTTTGCGTGAGCCAGACCTCAAGGCCCTTGCGCAATACCGGGCTCTTGATTTGCCCATCGATTTTCGCCTGCGTGTCCGCAAGTTCCTTCTGCAGCGCTACGGCCTTGGCGGCATCGGCGTGGCCGTAGAATTTGCGGAGCGGCGCGCTATCGCCGCGGTCGGCGTCAGCGGTGTTATTGAGGAAGGCGTAGATCTGATAGTATTCGTCGTGGACGAACGGGTCGTACGGATGGCCGTGGCACTGCACGCAGCCGATACTCGTGCCCTGCAACGCGTCGAACGTGGCGTTGACGCGATCGATGACGGCGTAAGTGCGGAATTCCTCATCGTCGGTGCCGCCCTCGTCGTTTTGCGGCGTGTTGCGATGGAAGGCGGTCGCGATGACCTGTTCATTGTCGGCTTGGTCGGAGCCCGTCCTCGGCAGGAGATCGCCGGCGAGTTGCAGAGTGATGAACTTGTCGTAGGAAAGGTCGGTGTTCAGCGCATCGACGACCCATTCCCGATAGCGCCACATGTCGCGCAGGCCGTCTTTTTCGTAACCCTTGCTGTCCGCATAGCGGGCGAGGTCGAGCCACGGAGCGGCCCAGCGTTCGCCGTAGGCGGGCGATTGCAAAAGTTCGTCGGCATAGGCGGCCAGCGCGGCATCGTGATTTTGCGCTGCCGCTTTTTCCAGCGTGTCGACACGCTCCGTCGTGGGCGGCAGCCCCGTGAGGTCGAGGGCCATGCGGCGGGCGAGCGTGCGCAGATCGGCCTCGGGGGAGAAATCGAGCTTCTCCGCGTGCAGCTTCGCGCCCACGACGGCGTCAATGCTCCGGCCCGTGCCCTTCGGCGGGTTGTAGGCCCAATGGTTTTCCCACTTTGCGCCTTCAGCGATCCAGCGCTTGAGCAGCGCGATCTTTTCCGGCGGGAGCGCCGCTTCCTTTTTGGGCATGCGGTCCGAGGTGTCATCCGTCACGAGGCGCTTATAAAACTCACTCTTCTCCGGCTGGCCGGGGACAATGGCGATTTCGCCGCTTTCGCCGGCTTTCAGGGCGCGCTCGCGGAATTGGAGATTCAGATCGCCGGCTTCCTTCACGCCACCATGGCACTTGAAACAGTGGGCATTGAGCAGCGGCCGGATGTCCCGATTGAACTGCACGGGTTCCTCGGCCTGAGCTCCGAGGGCGGAAGCACATGCGGCGATGAGTAGTAATCGGAACTTGGGACGAAGCATGAAGTGGGTAGGTAATCCGGCAGCCCGCAAAATTATTGCGTGGATTTTAGATAGTTTCAGGTGGAATTTAGACCAGAAGGCTCTGAAGGCTCCATAAAAGCCAATGGGAAAGAAAGTCAATCGACCTCCGGCGAAGTTTCCGGATCGAGCTTTTGGTTTTCGGCTTTCTCCAGCATCGCACCACGCCAGGATTTGCGGACCGTGACCGGGGGCAAGTGGGTCGCCCCCAGGATTTCGTCCAATCGCTGCACCACATGCTGCGCGAAGTCGACGCGGAGAATCGTGGGGTGCTCCAGTGAGATGTACCGGATAAAACTCCAGAAGCCTTCATCCGGCTTCGAAGTGATCGCACGGATGGCGCGGAGCACCGCGCCAAATTCATGCAGGGTTTGTTCCGAATACTGATGGTCGCTGAAGACAATATTCAGATCCACGTTACTGACGGGGAGTCCCTGGCAGGTTAAACAGGGGCAGAGGGCGCCAAATTTGACGTCCCCACAATGGAAGCAAAGGGCCATGGTCATAGAATGAAGATGTACCCATAGGGAGCGGCGGGGGAATGACGCCGATGTTAGGCCGGTCGGATAACGGCTTTCTCAAAACGCCTCGGAGAATTCAAAACCTCCATCTGCGACCTTCCGGCCGCAGCGACATCGCTTCAGGCAACATTTAACGCCATCGAAGCGAAATTCAGAATCCTCAGAAGAGAGGATTGAGCCAAGCGGTTGCCTCTTAAGGGACCAGACCGAGACCTTCCGGTCGCAGCTACATTACGCCACCGCACTGAGTTCCTGGCTCATGCGGGAGGGGAGGACGAGTTCGAAAGTGGTTTCGCCGGGGCGGCTATGGTGGCGGATGGCGCCATTCAGGTGCTGGGCGCAACCAAGGGCGACAGTGAGGCCGAGGCCGGCGCTTTGCTGGTTCCGCTTGGTGGTGAAGAAAGGGGTGTAGATGCGCTCGGCGCTTTCCACGGGAATCCCGGCGCCGTCATCAGTCACGTTGACGGTGAGCCAATGCTCGGGCTGCTCCACGGTGGCGTGGAAAAGTTCACCCTGCACGCGGCCCTGGTCGACCGAGACTTTGATGAGCACCTTGCTCTTGGCGGCCTCGCAGGCATTGCGGACCAGTTCCACCAAGGCCATGCGCACGCGGGAGGCATCGGCCCAGATGCGGGGCAGGTCCTCGCCGCACTCCACCTGGATGCGCACCTTCGGGGAGCAAAAGCTTTCAAACGTCGGCCGCAACTGGCGGAGGAGGTCCGCCAGGTTCAGTTCACGCCAGATGGCGGAGGTGGGCCGGACGAGGGAATTGGTGCGCTCCATCAGGTCGCTGGCGGCGCGAGCACCCTCTTTGATCTTCGAAAGCCCCTCACGGGCAATGGGATCCAGCTTCTTATCATCCATCAGCAGCCCCAGGTAGCCGTGAAAGAGGGACAGGATGTTGTTCATCCGGTGGGAAAGGCCACGCACGAGCTGGTCTTGGAAATCGGAAAGAAGGGCTTGCATTGGGTTAGGCTGCAATTTGATAGAGCAGGCGCTATGCGCAGTTCATCAGGTTTTTGATGACGGACAGTTCAGAGGGCGGAAATATGCTTAGGGAAACGCGGGGAAGTTTTCCTACTTAACGGTCAGAATCGCAAGCCGAAATGGGAAAGAGATTACCTCCCGCCCTTGAAGGCGAAGTCGGGATGAGGCCTGCCCGCCCTGATGAGCCAACCCAAAGCACCGACGTAGCCGAGGATAGGCGAGACACCAAATCCCAGCAGCGGCACCGGAAAAGAACCACCAAGTGACGATGCATCAGCCACGCCCCCACCATCAAGGCGGGCAGCGGCGTCGCCAGATAGGAAGTACGCACTTGGGCTCCGAGAGTGGGCTGCCCGCCGAGTTCCGCTACGCCAGCAGCCGGTCCGGATTTAGCGCCTGCAGGGCCTTCGGGATGAAAAGGCCATCTTTGCGAACGAGCTTGCCGTCGAAGTACATCTCGCCGCCGCCGTAATCGGGACGTTGGATGCAGACCATGTCCCAGTGGACCTGGGAGCGGTTGCCGTTCTCGGTTTCCTCGTAACACTGGCCGGGGGTGAAGTGGAAGGAGCCGGCGATTTTCTCGTCGAAGAGGATGTCGCGCATGGGCTGCTGCACATGCGGATTAAAGCCAATGGCAAACTCGCCAATGTAGCGGGCGCCGGCATCGCTATCGAGGATGGCGTTCAGTTTGTCGTTGTCGCCATTGCACGTGGCGTGGACGGCCCTGCCGTCCTTGAACTCGAGGCGGATGCCGTCGAACGCGGTGCCCTGGTAAATCGTCGGCGCGTTGTACTGCACCACGCCCTGCACACTGTTCTTGATCGGGGCGGTGAAGACCTCGCCGTCCGGGATGTTATGCGTGCCGCCGCAGGGCAGGGCCTTGATGCCCTTAATGCTGAATTTCAAGTCCGTGCCGGGGCCTTTGATGTGCACCTCGTCGGTCTTCATCATGAGCTCCGAGAGGGACTTCATGCCGGGCACCATCTTGGAATAATCGAGCGTGCAGACGCGGAAATAGAAATCCTCAAAGGCCTCGGTGCTCATGCCCGCGAGCTGGGCCATGCTGGGCGAGGGCCAGCGGAGCACGCACCACTTCGTCTTTTTCACGCGCCAATCGAGCACCGGCTTCAGCTTCTTGCTGACGAGCTTCATCTTTTCCGCGGGCACGTCGGCCATCTCGGTGATGTTGTAGCCGCCGCGGATGGCGATGTAGGCGTCCATCTTCTTCATCTGCGCCAGCTGCACGAAGGACTGGGCCTCGAGGCCAGCGTCCTGCGCGCCCAGGCTCATCTCGCGTGTCACCCGCCCGTGATGGATCTGGACGAGTGGCACCGCCCCGGCCGCGCGCGTGGCACGGACGAGGGCCACGGTCATTTCGTCCGGCACATCGAACATATCGAGGAGGACTTTTTCCCCGGCTTTCAGCGACGTGGAAAAGCCGACCAGGTTCTTGGCGAGGACATCGTAGCGAGGATCGTTCATGGAATGGCGCGTCTTAAGGGGCACCCGCGGCGGATGCGTCGCGGAATGCAGCTTCCGAGAAAGCCCCCCAGGCCGCCCTCGTCAAGGACGCACCGCGTTTCCGCACTTTCCGGTCTTTTCCCACTCTTCGATATTCGCCACGGTGGTGGTGGCGATATTTTGCAGCGCCTCCCGGGTGAAGAAGGCCTGATGGCCGGTGATGAGCACGTTTGGGAAGGTGAGCAGACGGGTGAAGATGTCGTCCGGAATGATGCGGCTGGAGAGGTCCTCGAAAAAGAGGTCACCCTCCTCTTCATACACGTCGAGGCCGAGCGCCCCGACCTTGCCGCTCTTCATGGCACCGATCACCGCAGGGGTATCGAGCAGGGCGCCGCGGCTGGTGTTAATGAGCATCACCCCGTCCTTCATGCACTCGAGCGTCTGCACATTGATGAGGTGATAGTTCTCCGGCGTGAGCGGGCAGTGGAGGCTGATGATGTCGGACTCCTCGTAAATCGTCTCGAGCGAGACGAGACACGCATGGGCCGGCAGGCCTTCCTTCGGCGGAAAGGGATCGTAGCACAGGATCCGGCAACCGAAGCCGGCCATGATGTCGATGAACACCCGGCCGATGCGTCCGGTGCCGATGACGCCGACCGTCCGGCCGTGCATATCGAAACCCAGCAGACCATCGAGCGCAAAATTTCCCTCGCGCACACGGTTGTAGGCACGGTGGATTTTACGGTTCAACGCGAGGATGAGAGCCAGCGCGTGCTCGGCCACGGCATAGGGTGAGTACGCGGGCACGCGCACGACGGCGATGCCCAGCCGCGCGGCCGCGGCGAGGTCCACGTTGTTAAAGCCCGCGCACCGCAGCGCCACGAGCTTCACGCCAAAGCTGCAGATGATTTCGAGCACCCCAGCATCGAGCACGTCGTTGACGAAGACACACACGGCATCGAAGCCGGCAGCCAGCGACGCCGTCTCCTGGGAAAGGTGCGGCTCCAAAAAACGGACCAAGTGGGCGCCGCCAGCGGCCTGCTGGAGAAATTCACGGTCGTAACGTTTGGCGGAGAAGACTGCGATTTTCATGGGTGCCGGAGGATTTCTATTTGCAAACGCGTCGGCAAGCCTGCGGGCGTGGCGATTGAATGACGAGATCCATGTTCCCGGCCGCGAGTCGAGGAATCCCCTTCCCTCCCGGCGGGCGTTACGTCACTTCTCCGGCATGCGCGCTTTTTTGTTCGATATCGGAAATGTCCTCGTCCGGCTGGAGTTTTCCCGCGGGTTGCGCGCGGCGGCGGAGCTGAGCGACGCGCGCACCGAGCACGAGGTGCTGGAGCGCATCAATGACGTAAAAGTGCCGTATGAAGATGGGCAGATGTCCCGCGCGGACTTTCTGCGGCAGGCGATGGCGCTGCTGAAATTTCGCGGCACGGAGGTGGATTTCATCGCGGCCTGGCAGGGCATCTTTTCCGCGAATGAGCCGATGCATGCGCTGGTCCGGCAGCTGCACGGGAAATATCCACTCTATCTGCTGAGCAACACCAACTGCCTGCACGTGGACGGGCTGGTGCGCGATTTTCCGATCTTCGCAAGCTTCACGGGCGGCACCTACTCGCACGTGGTGCGAGCATCAAAGCCGCAGGCGGCGATCTACGAGATCGCCTGCAAAACGCATGGGCTCGTGCCGGCCGAGACGTTTTTCATCGATGATCTCGCGGATAACATCGAGGCCGCCCGGAAGCTTGGATTTCAGACGCATCAATACCGGCTGGACCGGCATGACGATCTGCTCGCCGCGCTGAAGGCGGGTGGGTGGACGTACTGAGGCCCTCGGTGGCCCGAAGCTCCAGCTCCGGGCATATCAAGTATCGGTAAGGTGTGGAAATTTCGTTGAGCCCGGAGCCGGAGCTTCGGGCCACCGAACCACCGCGCTCCCCGTTAGTGATGCCCCGGCTTCCGCTTGTGGATGGTCAGCTTGTTGCCATCCGGATCCAGGACGAGCGCCATGTGGCACACGCGCGTCTCGAAGGGCTCCATGGCAAACTTCACCCCCGCAGCTTTCAATTCGGCGATGGCCGCATCAAAATCGGCCATCTCAAAGGCGATGTTGGCGCCATCGGAGGACGGGTTCCAGCCGGCCATCTTCGCGAGGCAGAAGCAGCCGTCGCCCAGCTCATATTCAGTGAAGGCAAAGCCTTCGGGCGAATCAATGACGTGACCGGGCTTGAGGCCGAAATGGGCTTCGTAAAAAGCACGGGCGCGCGCCATGTCGGTGACGGGATAGGCGGTAAAGGCGAATTCAGTAACGGTAGCCATGCGGAAATCCAGCCAGCGCGCCCGGCGGAAATCGAGAAGAGAGTTGCGCCAATTGCATGGCTCGCTGGTAGGATGCCCGCGCCCGCCGCACCCATCTTATGATGCGCCTGCTCCACAGCTCCACCTTTGCTCCCGCTCCCCTTTCCTCCCACCAACGCGAAGCAACGGCGCGCGTGAGCGCGGAGTCGCTCCGGCTTTTCGTGCAAGCGCTCGACTACCCGCGGCACTATGAGGCGCAGCCAGAGGCAAACCGGCGCGCGGGAGATTACATCGCGGGACGGCTCGCGTCCTTTGGCTGCGACGTGGAACGGCAGGGGCCATACGGAAATGTGGTGGGGCTGCCGGCCGGGATTCCAGGTCCCCTCGCGCTCGTGTGCTCACACTACGACACGGTGCCGGGCACCCCGGGCGCGGATGACAACAGCAGCGCGGTCGCAGCCATGCTGGAATGTGCGCGGGTGCTGCAAGGCACGGGCGCGGCCGTGGGCTATGCGTGTTTCAACCGCGAGGAAGATGGCCTGCTCGGCAGCCTGGATTTCGTCCAGCAGTGGGTGCCCAAACATCCGGCACGGGTGAAAGTCGCGCACGTGCTGGAGATGGTGGGATATGCGAGTTCCGAACCGGGCTCGCAATCGGTGCCGCCGGGGTTGCCGATCGCCCTGCCGGATCGCGGAGATTTTCTCGGGCTTGTGGGCAACCGGGATTCCAGCGCTATTCTCGACGCCACAATGGCCACGACGCGCGGAGTTCTGCCAGACTTCCCAGTCGTGGGGCTCGACGTGCCGAATGGCGCGGAGGAACTCTGGCCCGTGCTGCTGCGGAGCGACCACGCGCCTTTTTGGCAGGCGCGGCTGCCCGCCCTGTTGTGGACGGACACCTCGGAGTATCGCAACGCGAACTACCACCAGCCCACGGATACGCCGGACACTCTGGACTACGCGTTCCTGGCCAAGGTGACGCGCGCGATGGTGGCGGCGGTGCGCTGAGGCCCCGGCTATTTCCCGGCCACCGTCACCAAGGCATCTTCCGGGTTTTTCGTCAGCACCAGCCCGCGGAAATGCCATTCCTGCGGCTGCAGATTCGCGTGCAACTGCAGCCCGAGTGGAGCCTCGCGCAGCATCTCCGGCTGGTCCGTGAAATCGAATACCTGCGCTCCATTCGCCGCCACGCGGATGCGATTTCCTTTCACCAGGATCTCGATCAAATTCCAATCGCCCTGCTTCTCCCCGGCGAATTGCCACGGGCCGGCATGGCCCGCGGGCGCGACGCGATTCCGGCGGTTCGCATCCCAAATGCCCCAATCGTGGCAAAACATCAGCAGCGGACCCTTGAACCCAAATTCGTTGCCGTCCTTGTCCGTGATCCGTTCACCCAGCGCGCACACCGCGCTGTGCATCGTGGAATGGCGCGGCGACATGGTCTGCTTCACCTCCAGCAGCAGGCGAAAATCGTGGTAACTTTCCTTCGTGAAAAGATACGTACTCGTGCCGACGGGCTTGTCGTTGGCGCCCTTGATGCATCCGTCTTCCACCGACCACACCACGGGCGCGCCTTCCCAGCCGGAGAGATCCTTTCCGTTAAAGAGGCGAATCGGCATTTCGCTGCCGGGCAGCTTTTTCACCACCGCTTCGAAAGAGGCGGCGGATGCAGGCTGAGCAGGGTCTTCGGCCCAAAGGGGCAGGGCGCCAGCAACGACGGTGACGAGTAGGAGGAGTCGGTTCATACGGGTGGAGGCGCCGAGGATACGCAGGCCCCCTTCGCGCGGAAAATGGAAATCGTGCACTGACGGCTAGCCAATCGGACCGGACTAATTATGGTGGCGGCGTGAAATGTTCTGGCTTGGTCGCCGCGCTCGCCGGCGTGTTTTTCCAATGCGCCGCGTGGGCGGAAAAGCCCGCTCCGGCCGCTCCACCGCCGCCTCCATCTGGGGGAGCGCTGGAGGCGGTGAGCCTCATTCCCAAGGAAGCCGCCAAGCGACTCGCCCGCGTGGAGGCCCGCGAAGGCGCCCCCTTTCCGGAGCGCTGGTACGTGCTCGTGTTCGATCCCGACGTGCCGACCGGCGTGCGCGAGTTCGTCGTCTCCAAAAGCCGCATCGTTGCCGCGCGGCAGCTCTCGCAATTTGCCGATACCCTCACGGAGCCCGATTCTTTCGTCGATACCCTGCTGCGCGCCGACGCGGATTACTGCATCCGCCTCGGCCAGGTGTATGCGGCGACGAACGGATTGAAGGCCGTGTCTTTCGACTTCGAGCTCGCCCGCCCCGGCGGCAATCTCACCGCGCCTTCCGGCGTGCCCAAGACCGAGGCCACCTGGCCCATCTGGCGCCTCACCGTGCTCGATGCCAGCGGCGACCAAATCGGCGTGCTCCTCATCAGCGCCGTCCGCGGCACCGTGCTCAGCCACGACGGCTTCGAAAAGACTCCCGATTCCGCTTATCTGCCGCCCCAACCTACCCTGCCGCCCGCCAGCGTGCTTTATCCCAAGCCCCCCGCCCCACCGAAGAAAACCCCGCCCAAGTCCTCGGGGAAGAAGGGGAAAAATAATTGAGGGCGGCTCGTGGGAATGCCGGGAGAAAGTAATAAGTGTTCAGTATCCAGTATTCAGTGGTGCTGTCCGATGGTCGGGCGCATCGTCGAATAGGAGCGCCGGGGCCGAAAGCCGAGTAACATCACTGGATACTGAAGACTGAAGACTCTCTCTCGCATGTCCACCGACCTCATCCAACGGTGCTTTTTCCTCTTGGGCCCTACGGCCGTGGGGAAGACCGATCTGGCGGTGACGCTCGCGGAGCAGGTGGGCGGAGAAATCCTCGGTGCCGACGCCTACCAAATCTATCGGGGCCTCGACATCCTCAGCGCCAAGCCCTCGCGCGAAATCCGCGCCCGCGTGCCGCATCATCTCATCGATGAAGTGCCACTCACGCAGTCCTTCGACGTGGCCCAGTACCGCGCCCTCGCGATGCCGCGGATTGCGGATATTCTGGCGCGGGGCCGCGTGCCCATCGTGTGCGGGGGCAATGGCATGTATCTCCGCTCGCTCACGCACGGCCTGGCCGATCTCCCACCCGCCGATCCCGCCCTGCGGGCCGAGTTGGAGCGCGAGCCACTGCCGACGCTGGTGGAGCGCTTGCGTCAACTTGATCCCGAGGCCGCGGTGGATGAAAAAAATCCTCGCCGGGTCATCCGCGCCCTGGAGATCTGTCTGCGCACCGGACGTCCATTTTCCGCCCAGCGCGCGGAGTGGGAGCACGAGCCCATTTTACACGGCGCCATTTTGATTCGTCCGCGCGAGCAAATGCTCGAGCGCATCGCCGCCCGGACGCTCGCCATGTTTGCGGCCGGCGTGGTGGAGGAAGTGGCCGCCGTCAGCGAGGTCGGTCCCACCGCGGGACAAATGCTCGGCCTGCGCGAAATCCGCGCCCTGCTCACCGGCGAGGGCACCCGGGAACAAGCCATCGAAGCCATCACCACCGCCACCCGCCGCTACGCCAAGCGCCAGCTGACTTGGTTCCGTCGCGAGCGCGCTTACGCGTGGGTCGACTTGAGCCAAACCGCCCATCCGCTGGATGAGTTGGCCAAGCTCCTCCCGCCTGGCCGGGGGTAGCCGCGACAACGCGTGACGAATGAAGGCTCCTTTGCTAAGCAGCCTCACCTATGCGTGCCACCCTCAGTCTCCTCATCCCCGCATTGCTGATTTTTGCCTCGTGTTGCGTCTCCGCCCAGCAAACGGCGGCAAATGAAATCACCGCGCTGCAAACCCGCTTCAAAGAGGCCACCGCCAAATTGGACGCTGAGGAAGAAAAAGCCGATGCCCCGGCCAAGGCCGCCTATTTAAAGGAGCTCGAAAAAATTCGGGATGCGGCCAAGGCGAAAGCGCAACTCGACGCGCTCATCGAGGTCGAGGGTACCATCAAATCCATCACGGATGGCACGGAAGCTCCCAAGCCCAAGCTGCTCGCCGCCGCGCTCGCCACCGCCCGGGCCAACTACGACAAGGCCCACGAATTTGCGCTTCGCCAAGGGGAGGTGGATCGCGCCCGGATTGGCGCCGACTACGACAAGGCCATCGCCGCGCTCGAGGTGAAATTCACGCAGGCCGGCGATGTGGAGTCCGCCAAGGCCGCCCGGGAGGCGCGCCGCGTTTTGCTCACGGTGGATGCCCGCGTGGACGGCCCCTCCACGCTCTTCGTCCGCAAGGATGGCCTGTATTGGGTCAACGGCAACAATGGAAAGCCGGGCCCCGTCTATGTCGACGGCCGCCGCTGGGATCCGCGCTGGACCAAGCCGGATCAGGGCCGGGGACAGGATCGCTCCGAGGTCTATCGCATCCCCATCCTGCCCTCGACGAATTTGAAGATCAACCTGGTGGCTGTGCGGGACCATCTCGAGGACGAAGGCATCGATCACCGCACCCCGATCGACGTCAAATTTCTTGGTTCCGAAATCCGGATTTTGATTCCGGATCCGGAAGCGGGCACGCGCTGGTACAAGTTCGTTTTTAAAGCGAATTGATTACTGCTTCGGTGGATTCACCTCGCGCGTCATCGCCCCATTGCCCTCGCTCAGGATCAGGATGGCCATTTTGTCCACCTGCGCGAGCTCGGCCGGCTTGAGCATCTGGTAGTTCAAGCCGCTCGGCGCATTGCTCGCCCGCGCCACGGCCTCCTGCGGGAGGTCCACGGTTTCCGTCGGGCCATTCAGGCTCGCGTAGTCAAAGCGTCCCCGCAGATCCGTGTAGCCATCTTTGAAGAAGCGGACCGTCCCATTCTTCAAACGGGCATAAACCTTCACATACGCCTTCGCCACGGGCTTGTCGTTGCCGGCATCCCGCGTCTCCAGCCGCCCGTAGTTTTCGGTGACCGTGAGCTTGAGCGTATTTGCGTGATACGCCTGCGCCTTGCGCTGGCCAGCCGCCACGAGCTCCACCAGCACGTTCGCTTTCGCAAACTCGGCCGGCAGCGCCACCTCCACCTTGTCCTTATCCTTCGCCAGCGCCATGGTTTCCGACTTGGTCGGCTTCACGATGCTGAACCGGCTGGAATCCTCACTCACAAATGGGCTGCTGCTGAAGGAAAACTCCGGATCCATCAGGTAATAGTTCACCGTCACCTCCGTGAGGTTCTTGTAGTTCAGCGCGATCGTGCGGTTCTCCACTTTGAAATCAAAGGAAGGCTCCGACGCCGCCAATTCCGCTTGCTGCCGCTCACGGTCCGGCCGGTTGTCCTCGCCCTTGCCCGGCTTGGCCACGCCCTCGATCTCATCGAGCTGCGAAGTCACCCCGGCAAAGAGCGTACGCCAGCGTGGCACGGGATAATCCGCATACCGCGCCGCCACGCCCCGAGCATCGGCCAGATTGCTCTCATACAGATCCGCGTAGCAGCGGAAATAGTCGTGCTGGATTTGCGTGGGCAGCTCCTTTGCCTCGATGGAATGGAACCGCGTCAACGCCTCCTCCACGCGGTCCTGCAGGAAGAGATAGTACGTCACGCCCATGTTGTCTGTGGCGTCGAGCGCCGGCTTGTAGGCCAGCACATCGAGCAGTGAGCGGTACTGCCCCAGCACGGCGGGATTCGCGATGCGATGCTCTGCACCCACCCGATGCGCCCGCTGATTCACCAGCGGCGAATATTCCAGGTGCTCGTAGGTGCGCCGCGCCACCGGATCGAGCAGGATGAGCTTACTCGAGAGCCACGGCCCGCATTGCGACGCGAAGTCGTCCTTGCGCAGCAGCCACTCGCGCAGCGCCGCCGGATCATTGTGCAGCAACGCATAGCTGTAGATGGTCTCATTCCAAATATGGTGCTCCAGCAGGAAGCCCGTGAGCTTCTTGAAAAACGCGGCGTCCTTGCAGCGCCAGGCGATACGCTCGAGGTCGACCGACCGCAGATTATTCTGCTCCAGAAAAGTGAACACCTCCGCGGCCGTGCCCTCTTGCGAGAGGTAATCCCACGACGCTTTGTCGATCTCGCTCAGCTTCGTCACCACTTGGAATTCAAACGGCTTTGCCGCGCCCACCACACTGCCATTCACCGCCACATTCACCGGGAAATGCGGGAACTTTTTCTCCCCCGTCTTCGGAAAATAGAAGAAGTATTCAAACGTCTGCGTACTGTAAGGCGCGAGTCGCACGAAACGGGAGTCCGTGGGCTTGCTCCCTTTTACGGGCAGTGCCCCCTTGGGGATCTGCAGCAGCACATCTGCCTTCGCCGGGGCGCTGGTGGGATTCGTCACCACCACGTTCGCACCGTAGACGGTTCCCGTAAGGAATTCGCTCGTCACATACTTTTCGAACTTCTCATTCCCCTCCTGCCGATAGCGATCGCCATCGCGGAAGAAGCTCTGCGAGACGAGCAACTGCCCTTGCGGGGCATCCGCCGCCGGCCCCGCGGATGGCTTCACTTCCTTGTGAAAGACGATCACCGGACCGCCCGCCGTGAGTTGGAGCTGCCCGCCCTCCACCTTGTTCGTGTGCTTCGGCGCGTCAAACGGCAGATCCGTGACCGCCAGCGCCAGCATCATCTCCGCGAAATTCCGGTGCGCTTCCCCGATGTGCGGCGACACAAACGCGCCCTTCGCGCCGTCCGCCACCCACTGCGCGTAGTCGCGCCAAAACGCATTCACGGGAATGAGCGAGGCGTCCTGTTGCGCGATGCGCAGGTGGTAATAATTGTTCTCCGCCCATTCCTTCGTCACGCCCAGTGCGCGGTAGTAGGAGCGCGCCTGCTGCTGCAGGGCCACCACATCGCCCCGTCCGAAGTAGGCAAAATTTGCGTCCGGTCCCCTGATGGCGTCGTCCTCCGCCCAGCCTCGCAGTCCATTCACCGAGCGTCCCAAGGCCATCTGCCGCTCCCGGGCGTTGGCGCCCAATTGCTTCAACTCCTGCTTCACCGGGGCCTCCTCCCTCATGGTGATTTCCCCCAATTTCTCATCCACCTCCGCCAGCTTGTCCATCTGCTGCGCGGAAAACGCATAGCGATTCGTTGACTGCCGATAGTAGTCCTTGGCGTCGGCCGCCGAGAGACCGGCCGCACTACTGAGATTGCCCATCGGAGCCGGTGGCGGCTTGGGAGCAGCGACGGCAGTCTTTTCCGCGGGCGCGGCGGGCGCGTCATAAAAGTGCTCTGCCGCCGCGGTGTCGGCCTTCCCTTTCAAGCCCTTGATCAACTTCCCGGTCGACTCCCCGAATTCATTTTCCTCCAGCATCCGCCCGCGCAGCGCCGTTTCAAACAAGCGCTCCTCCTCCGTGGGATTCGGCGGCTGCAGTTCCCACTGCTCGCGCAGTTGCCGCGCGACGTTCGCCGCCTCGGCCGGCACCCGCTGGCCAAGCAGGGCGCGTTCTAGTGCATTCAGTCGCGCATAGGCCCACGGCTCGAGGTACCCGGCCAAGTCGTTGCCGAGCAGGAAATCATCCAGGAACGTTTTGTCTTTCTTGTTTGCGAGTGCGGGCTTGATGACCTTCGCAAAGAAATCGGGGTCCTTGTGCGCGAGAAAAAAGTTCAACTCGTGGCAGGCAAACTCGCTGTACTTCGCGCGCTTCTCGTCGTCCTTCATCTTCGGCCACTGCAGCACCCACGCAAATTGCGCGAAGGTCCCATCATGGCTCAGCGTGCTGAGCAGCGAGTGGATGCCGCCCAGCGTGTCGTACGTTTCCACTTCGCTGGAGAGTACATCGGCCAGCGTCATCGTCCGCCCTTGCTCCAGCACCGTGTACTCGCGCCGCTGGGAGAAAGGTTTGGCCGGATCCAGGTTTCGCACCAGCCGCTGATCCGCCAGCTTGGTCGCGGTCTCGGACAGAGCGAATGATTGCCACTCCGCGCTGCCCAGGTCCTCCACGTAAATCTGCACGTGTTGCCGATCACCCAGCACTTTGCGGTCGATGCGCACCACGCCGTCTTTGTCGGGCAGCAGATTGTAGAGCGTCGGCGCAGCGTCCGCGAGGAAGTCGAGATTACTGGCCGCTGCGGCTTCGGGATTGGAGGGCGATGGCTCCGGTGAAATGGGCGCCAAATCGGCAGCCGACTTTGCCTCCTTGCCGCCCTCCGTCTTGCTCGCATCCTGCCCACCTTGTTGCGCCAGAGCTTCCGTGCTCGTATCCCGGATCGCCCACGGATTCAGCAGCAGCCCGGGCCGCGCGAGCATGTTTCCAGGGAAGAGCTTCGCATAGCGCCGCTCGAGAATGTAGCGATACTCGTCGCCGATCTCCCGTCCTGCGGAATACAGATTCGGCTGTTTTGCCGGCGCACCCTCGCTGAGCCCGAAGCGGGTGAATTGCGCGAGCCCACTAAAGATGCCCGCGCCGGGCTCAAACCGCGTCGCGGCGATATGCACGCGCGTGAACGGGGTGGCGTTGGCCAGCTTGATCGCCACCACCTCTTTCTCCACCGTCACGCCAGTGGCGTGCACCGTGGCCTCGCGCGGAAGTTGCAGATTGCGGTGCTTGCCGAGCAGCCAGCCGCCCATGGCCTGTCCATCCGTCACTCTAATCTCCAGCACGAGATCATTGTCTCGAAAGCTCAACGCATAGTCGCCCGGCGCCAACCCCGCGATTTCCACAAAACCATTCTTCAGCGCGAGCTTCGACTTCCAATCCGCCACTGGCGTATCGCTGCGCACTTCCAGCAGCGAGAGCTCGGCCTGCGGTGTCTCGCCCGCCACACTGGGCAAAGTCGCCGGCCACGGAATGCGCACCACATCGCCCACTTTGGCGTGAATCTCCTGCTCCCAGGTGCGCTCCGCCTCCACGGGCGCAAAATGGATTTGACGCCCATTGGGCAGCGCCCCGTTCACCGTCTCCATGCCGGTCAACGTCCCCAGCGCAATGCGCCCCTTCTCATCCGTGCGGAGCGACACCTGCTGCGTTCGGCTGAAGCCTCGATGTTTGAACGTGAAAAGGATCGGCTGATCCGCCACCGGCTCCCCATTTTTCCCGAGCACCTCAAACACGTACGCGCCTTCGAATTTCGAAAAGTGTCCGTCATTCGTCACTTCCGTGCGGTCGATGCCGTTGAGCTGCCACGTGTGCGAAGCACTCACATCGCGCTTTTCGCCGCCCTTGCTCGCCATGGCCACCTTGCCGCTGAGTGTCACCTCCAGCGTCGCCAACCGCTCCGGCACCGGAATACTTTGCAGCAGCACGCTGCCGGCGCTGAGCTTAAGGTCCTTCACCTCGCGGGTGGTCGAAACGCCATCCAGCGTCGTCGTGGTGATGGTCAATCTCGGTTCGGAAACAATGGATGGGTCGAGATGCGATTCACCCAGCATGAGATCCGTGCGCACCGCCAGCGTGGCCTCGCGCCGCGCGAGCAATTGCTCGCGCTCGATATAAAATTGCGCCTCGAAGCGGTATTCCTCGCTGTGCTGCTCAAACGACGCGAGCGTAGCGGCCTTCCCCTCGGAGTCTGACACCACCACCTCCCGCTCTCCCGGCTCCGCCGAGTACGGCACCACGATGCGCCCCAGTTTCTCATCCATCGTAAACTTCCGTCCATCCAGCCAGGCCACCGCGTCCTTCACCGGCTGCCCTTTTTCATCCAGCACCAGCAGCAGATCGCCCGTCGGCCCAGTCTGCTGGAGCACCTGCCACGGCGCGGTGCGGATGAGCGCGCGGCTGCTGCGTCCACCGCCAATAAACTCCACTACCCACGCCCCCCGTTTCCCTTTCAGCTCCGGAAATTTGAACGTCTCCCGCGTGCGCTTGAACGGCCCGGTCTCAAACGTGTGCGTCTGCTCACTGTTCGCCACCAACCCGTCGAGATTCAGATCCGTGTTGAGCTGCCGCTTTTGCGTCAGGAAAAAGTTCAGCGTGTTCACCTCGTAGATCTTCACGATCACCTTCGGCGAATTCTTCACGATGACATCGAATTGCACGTCGCCGCCTGTTTCGAGAAACGCGGCATTGGTCTTTGGAAACTCGAGGTCCACCCGATCCTTCAGCGCCTGGAATTCCGTGGGCGTGAGCCATGACGCCCAACGCTCGGGATTCCCGTAGCCGCCGACAATCAGCGCCTCCGCCAAAATGGGCCGCAGCCACGTCGTCTGCACATACTCCTTGTAGGGCGCCAGCAGGCCTTCGCCCGCCTTGCCCGGCGCGGCGGCCGCCGCTTTGTCGAACAGCGCCAGGAAATATTCCCTGACCAGCGGCTCGTCTTTGCCAATCGCTCCTTCGCCCGAAAAAATCTCCAACTCGGTGCTCAGATCCACGCGGTGCTCTTCGCGCGTCTTATCGAGCCATTTGGGGTTCGCATACTCCACCTCGCGCGGGAGCTTCAGATACTCCAGAAACCGCGCTGCATCATACACGCCCTTCTTTCGATCATGGTCGAGCCGACGATACAGGATCGCTCCCTTGATGCTATTGCAAGAGGCCGGCAGCGTTTTGGCGTACGCCCACAGCCGTTCCAGCCACGCCTCGCGTTCTGCTGGATCAAATTCCGCATCCGCATCCGCCGAGGGCGCGAGCTTCTTCAATTTCACATCGATGAACTCGTCTTCCGTCGCCAGCGCCGGAACGGCCTTCGCCAGCGCATCGAGTTGCTCGGGCAGTAAATGTTCGGAGACCGCGAGTCCGCCGAAGCCCGGCGAGTCCTCGCTCTTCAATTCGGCAATGATGAGTTCCACCAACCCCGGCACATCCGGGCGGTTCAATTTGTTCAGCAGCGCGCGCCGCTGCTGGTCCGTGAGTTTCACCTTGTTGCGCACCAGTTGCTCCAGCGCGCCCTGCGAAAAGGATTCCAAGCCACCGTCATTCGCCAGCGCATCCCGCTCAAAGACCTCGCGGGCGATGTTCTTCGGGTCCAGCGCCGTGGGCAGCTCCGGCTTTTGGTCGCGCACCACGCGCTGGTGGTTAAAGGTTACCCCGAGCCGTTCCTTGAGGTATGCCAGCGTCTTCTGCGGCGTGGCCTCGTAGTCCAGCAGCGCCTCGCGGTTTTCAATCATCCGCCGCCGCGCGTTCTCATCCGGGGAGCGCTTGCGCCATTGCGCCAGGATATCCGCCAACTTCGCCGCGTTGCGCGTGTTTTGATAATGCAGCGCATGGAAGAAATAGTAGTCCTCACTCCCCGGCACCAATTCGGCGAGCGCCTTCTCCCGGTCCCCCGCCAGCGCGAAGCGCTCGATGAATCCGACTTCGTTGGCCGCCCAGGAAAGCTCCGGGAGGACAATGGCCGTCAGCGCGGCCAGGGCTGCGGGGAGGTAGGTGCGGGTGTTCATGTGGCGAGGTCGGTTATTGGAAAATGGATCGCCCGCACTGCCATGGGCAAGCGCTGGGCATACTTCATGGATAGTCCAACCCAGCCCCGCGATTGTCAGAGATGTGTCAAAGGCGTGTGACTTCGTTGCAAGCACACCCCGACCTGCCCGGACCGGCTTGACAGATGGCCCCGCCCCTTCCACTCCGGGCGCCGCCACCTTGTTTTCATGAGCGCCCATCCGCCACATACACCTCTCTCAGCGCCAACCCGGCCCCACCGGCGGCTGCACTGGAGCATCATCATTCCCCTCGCGATCCTCCTGCCGGCGGCCGTGCTCTTTCTCTGCGAACGCCTGCGCGTCTATACCGTGCCCAACGACACCATGGCGCCCACCATCAAGAAGGACGAGACCATCATCATGGAAGGGGCCACCTTTTTCTGGCGCTCCCCGCGCCGGGGCGACGTCATCGTTTTTAAGAGCGATGGCATCCCGGGCCTGCCACCGGGCCAGCGTTGGGTAAAACGGGTGATCGGCGAGCCCGGGGATCACCTCAAAATTTCGGAAGGGAAACTGTATATCCACAGCGTCCTCACCCCCGTGCGCAACGCCACCGGGGAAATTCCGATCACCGCTCCGCCGAATTTCCAGCTCACGTACGAAGACCTCACCATCCCCCCGGATTCCTATTTCACCATCGGCGATAACGCTGCGGAAAGCTGGGACAGCCGCAGCTGGGGCTGCGTCCCCCGCGCCAACATCCTCGGCCGCGTGTGCTTTCGGCAATGAGCAGCTAATGTAGCTGCGACCGAAAGGTCGCGGGCTAACTTTTCGCCTTTCCGAAAACCGCTCTCCTTTGGCGAGGCGCGATCTGGGAGTGCGGTGGGAAGCGACAGCGTCACACCGTCTTTTGACGTTTTCGGACGTGAGGCCGTGTTTAGAGCAGTTTGGAAAAGTCGTGGCCGTTTTCTGCGACCTCCCGGTCGCAGCTACATCGCGCCTCGCCAGATTCGATCGGCTTCAACTCAACTTAAACCACGCTAAGCAGCATCGCGATAACCCGTCAGAGCTTGGGCAGAATGCCTCGTACCGGACGCTTCCAAAAGCGGTGTGGCGCTATCGCTTCCCTCCGCACTCCCGGATCGCGTCGCGTCCGTTCGCGCACCTACACCACCCGCACCGGCACGCCCTCGCCCCCCAAAAACTTCTTCACATCCCGCACCGTCGTCTCGCCGAAATGAAAGATGCTCGCGGCCAGCACGGCGTCCGCCTTGCCCTCGGCCAGGACTTCCACCATGTGCTGCATATTTCCCGCGCCGCCGCTCGCCACCACTGGCACACCCACGGCCTCGCTCACGGCGCGCGTGATCGCCAGGTCATACCCTTTCTTCGTCCCGTCCGCGTCGATGGAATTGAGCACGATCTCCCCTGCCCCGCGCCGGACCGCTTCCACGGCCCACTCCACCGCGCCCCATTTCGTCTCCTCGCGTCCGCCTTTCACAAACACCTTCCACACGCCCGGCGCCGTCCGCTTGCAGTCGATGCTCACCACGATGCACTGGCTCCCAAATTTCCCTGCTCCCGCCGTGATCAAATCCGGCGTCGCGATCGCGCTGCTGTTGATGCTCACCTTGTCCGCACCCGCTTTCAGCATGGTGCTCATGTCCTCCACGACGCGGATGCCCCCGCCCACCGTCAGCGGCATGAAACAGCACGCCGCCGTGCGCTCGATCACGTCCACCATCGTCCCACGCCCGTGCGCGCTCGCCGTGATGTCGAAAAACACCATCTCGTCTGCCCCTTGGTCATTGTACCGCTGCGCCAACTCCACCGGATCGCCCACATTGCGCAGACCCCCTTCCTCGGCGCGCCCAAATTGGACGCCGCGGGTGACTTTGCCATCGTGAACGTCGAGGCATGGAATGACACGTTTGGTGAGCATCGGAAAAAGGGTAAGCTGTAGCCACCACCGCAGCCCACTGCAAGTGGTACGGTAGAAAGGTAGCGTTCGAAGGAGGTATCGCCGTTCAGGACACGATTCGCACAATTCGTCTGCCTTCTTGAAAATTTCCTCCTGCGTCCAAGCTTTGTCTTCTGCGAACTGATTACCGGCACGCAATGCGTCAAGTGGGACACAAAACACGGCTATTCAGCATTTTTACGTCAGACAATGCCGCAAAACTGCTCAAAAATATCCCATCCACGGCCAAAATTATGTCTTGAATCTGCGCGACGAGCTGTTTAAGGTCTCGATCCGTGGCAGTATCGGAATCGCGAGGTTCGCGCTCCACAGGGTTCTATCGCAACGCACATCTAACAAACTACAGAGGTCAACCGCCCATGTCCGTCCTCAATCAAACCATCCTCGATCAAACGGAGTCCTTCGCCGGCTCCATGTACCGTCCTGAGCAAGAGCACGATGCCTGCGGCGTCGGCCTCGTGGCCAAGGTCGACGGCACCAAATCGAATCGTATTTTGCGCATGGGCCTCGAGTCCCTCTGCGCCCTCGTGCACCGCGGTGCGCTCGATGCCGACGCCAAAACCGGCGACGGCGCGGGCGTCACGACGCAAATCCCGCACAAGATTTTCCGCAAGTGGATCGAATCCCAGGGCGGCCAGCTCTTCAATGATAGCGACCTCGGCGTCGGCGTGATGTTCCTGCCGCGCGAGCGCTATAAGTATGAGCGCGCGCGCCAGATCACCGAGATGGTGATCGCCAAGCGCGGCCTGCATCTCTTCGGCTGGCGCCCGGTGCCGGTCAGCGAGGAATACCTCGGCGACAAGGCCGCCAGCACGCTCCCGCGCATCGAGCACGTCGTGGTCGGCCGCCCCGCGGGCATCGATGACGACGCTTACGAGCGCCTCCTCTTCCTCGTCCGCAACGAGATCGAGCACATCACCATCACGGACGGCCTGAAGCATTTTTACATGCCGTCCTTCAGCTCGCGGACGATCAGCTACAAGGGCCTCTTCGTGTCGCCCTCGCTGCCGAAGTTTTACAAGGACCTGCAGTCGCCCGACTACGAGACCTCCATCTGTCTCTACCACCAGCGCTACAGCACGAACACCTTCCCCACGTGGCCGCTGGCGCAGCCCTTCCGCATGCTCTGCCACAACGGCGAAATCAATACCCGCCGCGGCAATTCAAACTGGATGCGGGCCCGCGAGGCTGAGCTCCAGGCCGGCGCGTGGGGCGACGACATCCGCCTCCTCCGCCCGATCATCCAGCCCGGCGGCTCCGATTCCGCCGAGCTCGATAATGCTCTCGAAGTCCTCACGATGAGCGGCCGCTCGCTGCTCCACGTGATGACCATGCTCGTCCCGCCGGCTTGGCGCACGGACAAGACCATCTCGCCGGAGATGAAGGCCTTTTACGAGTTCCACGGCTGCATCAATGAGCCGTGGGATGGTCCGGCCGCGCTGTGCTTCAGCGACGGCAAGACGGTGGGCGCCTGCCTCGACCGGAACGGCCTACGCCCCGCGCGCTACAAGGTGACCGATGACGGCATCCTCGTCCTGGGCTCGGAAGTCGGCACGCTCGTGCTCGACGACGCGCACATTGTGGAAAAAGGCCGCCTCGGCCCGGGCGAAATGATCGCCATTGAAAACGGCAAGCTCCTCAAGGACGCCGAAATCAAGGCCATGCTCGCCGCCGACCAATCCTATGGCCAATGGCTCAAGGAAAATTCGGTGTATCTCGCCGAGGTGGAGAAAGCTCCCGTCGCCGAGCCCACCGAGGCGCTCGACATCCTCGGTCTCACGCAGAAGCAAATCTGCCACGGCTACACGAACGAAGAGCTCGATCTCATTATCAAGCCGATGGTGCAGACCGGCGCCGAGGCCGTGGGCAGCATGGGCGATGACTCGCCGCTCGCCGTCCTCAGCAGCTCGCCGCGCGTGCTGTACACGTACTTCAAGCAACTCTTCGCGCAGGTCACGAACCCGCCCATCGACCCCATCCGCGAAAAGCTGGTAATGTCGCTGAACACGACCATGGGCTGGCGCCGCAACCTGCTGGCTGAGACGTCCGAGCACGCGAAGCTTGTGCACTCGCCCACGCCCATTTTGTTTGAAAATGAGCTCGCCGCTCTCCGCACGCTGGAACCGCGTGGGTTCAAGAGCGCGACCATCGATGCCACCTGGGCCGCCGAAGAAGGCGAGACCGGGCTGGAGAAGGCGCTTGAGCGCATCGTCCGCGAGGCCGAGGCCGCCGTGGATTCCGGCGTGCAGCTCCTCATCCTGAGCGACCGCGCCACGGATCACAATCGCGTGCCCGTGCCCATGCTCCTCGCCATCGGCGGCACGCACCACGCGCTCATCCGCGCCGGCAAGCGCATGAAGGTTTCGCTCATCGCCGATACCGGCGACGCGCGCGACGTGCACCACATCGCCCTGCTCATCGGCTATGGCGCCAGCGCCATCTGCCCGCACGTCCTCATCGAGAGCGCCCGCGAGGCCCTCGATAAAGTGCGTGTGGCCACGCAACAGGCCCTCGTAAAGGCCGGCGAAGACGCCGAGAAGAAGGCGAAGGCCGAGGCCGCCATCAAGGATGTGCCTGACTACGTGACCGCGCTGAAGAACGTCCGCAAGGCGCTCGAAGACGGCCTGCTCAAGATCATGAGCAAGATGGGCATCAGCGTCCTCGCCAGCTATCGCGGCGCGCAGATTTTCGAGGCCATCGGTCTCGGCGAAAAGGTGGTCGACGCCTGCTTCGACGGCACGCCGTCGCAGATCAGCGGCATCGGCTTCGTCGATATCGCCCGCGAATCGATCGCCCGCCATCACCACGGCTTCGGCTCGCCCATCCCGGCCGAGCAGGTGCTCAAGCGCGAGGACGGCGGCTTCTATCGCTATCGCCCGAAGGCGGAGATCCACGCGGTCACCCCGCCGGTCATCCAGAATTTCCACACGTTCGTGAAGACGGGCGACCCCGAGAAGTACAAGGCGTACGTCCAGGCGCTGAAGGCGAACCATCCGATCACGATCAAGGATCTGCTGGAGTTCGTGCCCGCCGGCGCGCCCGTGCCGATTGATGAGGTGGAGCCCATCGAGGACATCCGCCGCCGTTTCACCACGGCCGGCATGTCGCTCGGCGCGCTTTCCCGCGAGAGCCACGAGGCGCTCGCCATCGCCATGAACCGCATCGGCGGCAAGTCGAACAGCGGTGAAGGCGGCGAGGACCCCGAGCGGTTCAAGACGCTGCCGAATGGCGACAGCGCGAACAGCGCCATCAAGCAGGTGGCCAGCGGACGTTTCGGCGTCACTGCGGCCTACCTCGCCAGCGCGAAGGAAATCGAAATCAAGATGGCGCAGGGCGCGAAGCCCGGCGAAGGCGGCCAGCTCCCCGGCCACAAGGTGAGCCCGTACATCGCCCGCCTCCGCAACACCGTGCCCGGCGTGATGCTCATCAGCCCGCCGCCGCACCACGACATCTATTCCATCGAGGATCTCGCGCAGCTCATCCACGACCTGAAGGAAGTGAACCCGCGCGCCAAGGTCACCGTGAAGCTCGTCGCCGAAGCCGGCGTGGGCACCGTTGCCGCGGGCGTCGCGAAGGCGCATGCCGACGTGGTGCTCGTCAGCGGCCACGATGGCGGCACGGGTGCTTCGCCGCTCTCCTCCGTGAAATACGCGGGCGCTCCGTGGGAACTCGGCGTGGCCGAGACCCAGCAGGTGCTCATGGCCAATGGCCTCCGCAGCCGCATCGTCCTCCGCACCGACGGTGGCATGCGCACGGGCGAGGACATCATGAAGGCCGCGCTCCTCGGCGCGGAGGAATTCAACTTCGGCACCGCCGCGCTCATCGCGCAGGGCTGCGTATACGTCCGCCAGTGCCATCTCAATACCTGCCCCGTGGGCATCGCCACGCAGGATGAGAAGCTGCGCGCCAAGTTCAAGGGCACGCCCGACATGGTGGTGAACTTCTTCAACGCCGTGGCGCAGGAAGTCCGCGAGCTCATGGCCAGCCTCGGCATCCGCAAGATGACCGACCTCATCGGCCACACCGAATTCATCCGCCAGCGCAAGGTGGAAGGCCATCCGAAGGCGAACACCCTCGACCTCTCGCGCCTCCTCAAGGTGTGCGCGAAGAGCGACCAGGACGCCCGCTACTGCACCGCCACCCGCAATGATGGCCTGCACGACGCGCCGCTCGACGACACCGTGCTACAGGACGCCAAGGACGCCATCACGGATGGCCGCAAGATGACGCTGAAGTACAAGGTGAAGAACACGAACCGCAACGTGGGCACCAAGGTCAGCGGCGAAATCGGCTACCAGTACGGCCGCGAAGGCCTGCCCGAGGGCACGCTCACGCTGGAGCTCAGCGGCTCCGCCGGCCAGAGCTTCGGCACTTTCCTCACGTCGGGCCTGCGCCTCGTCCTCACCGGGGAAGCGAATGACTACGTGGGGAAGGGCATGAGCGGCGGCGAAATCGTCGTCCGTCCGCCCGCCAGCGCCAAGTTCGCCGCGGAAGACAATAGCATCGTGGGCAATACCTGCCTCTACGGCGCCACCGGCGGCAGCCTTTTCGCCAATGGCCGCGCCGGCGAACGCTTCGGCGTCCGCAATTCCGGCGGTATCGCCGTCATCGAAGGCGCCGGCGACCACTGCTGCGAATACATGACCGGCGGCATCATCGTCGTCCTCGGCAGCGTGGGCAAAAACCTCGGCGCCGGCATGACCGGTGGCCTGGCCTACGTGCTCGACCTCGAAGGCACGCTGCCCGACCGCTACAACGCCGCGCTCGTCGTCCACGAAGCCCTCAGCGATGAGGACGCCGTGGCCGTGAAGCAGCTCATCTACCAGCACCTCGACAAGACCGAGAGCAAGCGCGCCAAAGCCATCCTCGCCGATTGGCCGAAATACGCCGCCAGCTTCCTGAAGATCCGCCCGCGCACCGCGCCCCCCAAGCCCGCCGCGGAGGCGACGCCGGCAACGGCGGCCGTGAAGGCTTAAGGCGGGAAGCGTCAGCTGAAAAGCCGGAGTCGCGCGTCCGAATGGGAGCGCTACTGTTGGAGACTGTCGGCGTTCCGTCGGCCATTCTTCGGCACAGCACCTGTTTGGGTCAGTCTGCGAAATTCCAAAAGCTATTTGCTCATGCAGGTTTCTGCCCCACTCATGCCGCCGCGCTATCGGCAACCCTGGCGAGTCTAGAGCGGTTTAAGTTGAGTTGTAGCCGCTCGAAATGGCGGAGTCCAATATAGCTGCGACCGGAAGGTCGCAGAGAGCGGCTACGACTTTTCGCAAACCGCTCTACCGAAAATTCTGGGCCCTCTTTTTCATCGCGGTCATCCTGATGGCCGTTGTGGGGATGCTTTTGTCTTCCGTCGGGCGTCTCCCGTTCATGGGACCTCCCACCCCCGCGGAAATCGCTTCCGAAAAGGAACACCGAGGCCTCCTCTGGATTGCAGTGGTGATTTTGTTTGGCGCGGCCGGATGCGTTATTGCCTCCACCGAAGTGCTCCGGCATTTCCGCGAATCACCGCAACTGCGCGCGCTTCTTGAAGTCCGCCTGCTGATCGCCCGCCCGGCCAATACTTTTGCGGATTCTCCGTGGAAAAATGCTCAGGAAGCCCTCGTCGCGGTCGACGCCCTGCTCGATGACTTTGGCAGCCGCTCCTGGCCCGACCCAACCCAGTTCGAAGCCATCTTTCGTCCGGACGGGGACTGGTATCGCTTGGGCGAGCGGAATGGCTGGGCGCAGGATTTTGTCCAACTTGGCGAGCGGATTAAAGGCGCTATGGTTTCGTAGAACCGCGATCACGTTGTCGTTTACGCCATCCTTATCCGCATGAGTTCTGCCTGTCCGCCCGCTTCCACACCGGCTCCCCTCCCGAGTGCGTTCAGGATCCGATTTCTCATGCCGAATCCCCTCCCTACCGGGGTCAGGGTCCGCCATAATATCCTGTCGACGATTAGCCTGCTTCTCATGCTCGCCGGAATGATTTGGTTGATGCTGGCCACCGCCCCGCTGCGGGAGCGAAAGTCTGCCGAGGAGCGTCACCATATTTTCCTTCGCAACGGTGTGTCCGCCACCGCCGCGGGGCTGGCCATGGCCTTTCTCTCCCTCTATCTCCGCATTCGCTTTTATCGCACCCCGGCCGGCCGGCCATTTCTCTGCACAAAGCTGGTGATGCAGCTTTCCACCATCCGCGATTTTGTCAGCCGTGCCGGCCATAATTTCGCCGGCTTGCCGTGGCGAAATGCGGACGAGCTCCTCGCCGAACTCGACGCGTTGATCGCGCCGGTTACGGCAGGCGAGCGACCCAATCGCGCACGACTCGACGAACTCTTTCGCTATGGGAGCGATCTGCGAAGACTGGCCGAACAAAACGGGTGGGACCCGTGCTATCTGGAGCTCGCCCCTCGGGTTCGGTTTTGTCTGCGGCAGTTTCGTCGCGAGGCCTGAGCCGCCTCCGAATCCTTCTGCCGCTGAGCCTCGCATCACCACTCGCCTCGTTCCCGTTCGACATCTCGTTGTCGGCCAGTCTATTCTGCATCCCATGAAATTCGCTCTTTTCCGGGCCGCGTGGAGCATGACGTCATTGGTGGTTGGCGCCCTGATGATGGCAGGGCCAACTGCTGTTTCCGCCGCCGATTGGCTACCCAAGCATTATGTCGTGGCGGAGGACTCGACCTCGCCCGACGGCCGTTTCGCGCTGGTGATTCCCGGACGAGAGGCGTTCGACGACGATAACCCGATTTCGATCAACTATCTCGCCGACGTCAAAGCGCATCAACTCCTCGGAAAGATCCGCAACTCCGACTACATTCAGGGGCAAAACCACCGGGACCTCCTCGTGTTCTGGACCCCTGATTCCTCGCGCGTCCTCGTGAACTACGAAGCCCGCTTTGGCTTCGGACAGCTGATGGTTCTAGAGCCCAAGGGCAAGGACTTCGCGCAAGCGGAGATCGGCAACGTCGTTCAGATCGCGCTGGATGCCGTCACCACGAAGCAGGCCAAGGGCGAGAAGCTAGCTGCCAATGGCGAGTTATTTTCCCGCTGGTTGCCCGATGGAAAATTGCGCCTACGCGCCTTGGGCATGACCAATCCCAAGCAACTGGAAGGGGTGAAAACCTACTACTCGTACTTCGAAGGCACCTACGATCCCCAAACCCAAAAATGGTCGGGCACACAGAGCCGTCCCATCACGGATCATTTCGATGCATTGGGAGACTTGTTCCGCGCACCCGATTTTACCTCGGCCACCTACAATGACGAGAAGGACCGAGCCAAGGCACTCGACGACCAATTAAACAGTGTCTACGGTGCACTCCGTTCCATCCTCCCCGCCGATCGCTTCGCGCAGGTGAAGAAGGAACAGATCGCGTGGCTAAAGACGCGCGATGCCGCGGGCTCGACCAAGGAGAAATGTGATTTGATCGAGGCGCGCATCAAGGCGCTGCAAGAGCTCGCCTGGTAGCGCCGTGCTTCAGCACGCGCGTCTTCGGTTTTCCAATCTTGCCACCCCCGCCCCTCCTCGCCTCTCCTGAGCGCATGACGCTCATCGACGGCAAAGCCATCGCCCAAAAGATCAATGAAGAAACCCGCGGCGCCGTCGCGGAGCTGAAAGCCCGCGGCATCACGCCCGGCCTCGTCGTCGTGGTGGTCGGCGACGACCCCGCCTCGCACGCCTACGTGCGGAGCAAGGAAAAGACCGCTCGCGAGATGGGCATGCACAGCGTGAAGATCGAGCTGCCCAGGGAAACCACGCAGGCCGAGCTCCTCGCCACCGTCCAACGGCTCAACGCCGATCCCGCCATCCACGGCATTCTCGTCCAGTCTCCGCCGCCCAAGCACATCGACGAGCGCGCCATCGTGGAAGCGCTCGACCCGCGCAAGGACGTCGACGGCTTCCACGCCGTGAACGTCGGCAAGCTCGCCCTCGGTGATGCCGATGCTTTTGTCCCCTGCACGCCGCTCGGCTGCCAGCGCCTGCTCATCGAGAGCGGCATCGAGACCGCCGGCGCGAACGTCGTCGTTCTCGGCCGTTCGATGATCGTCGGCAAGCCCATGGCCATGCTCCTCATGAACAAAGGCCGCGGCGGCGACGCCACGGTCACCATCGCCCACTCGCGCACCAAGCACCTCGCCGAAGTTTGCCGCGGCGCCGATATCCTCATCGCCGCCATCGGCCAGCCCGAGTTCGTAAAAGCGGACATGGTGAAGGAAGGCGCCGTGGTCATCGACGTCGGCATCAACCGCGTCGCCGCACCCGAGACGCCCAAGGGCAGCAAGCTCGTGGGCGATGTCGCCTTCACCGAAGTCGCGCCCAAGTGCCGCGCCATCACGCCGGTCCCCGGCGGCGTCGGCCCCATGACCATCGCCATGCTCATGCACAATACCGTGAAAGCGGCGAAGCTCCGCGGGTAGCACCGTGGAGTGCGGCAGCTTGCTGCCGCTGTGTGGTGTGGCGCAGCTTGCTGCGTGGGGAGGGAGCGGCTCTCGTGCTTCGGACAGCTTTCCCACCACACGCAGCAAACTGCCGCACTCCACGGCGTTTGCCGCGCTTCGCCCACTTTTCTTCTATATGACCACCACCAACAAAGCCGTCCTGCTGCTTGTCCTCGGCACTGCCGCCTGGGGTCTCAGCTTCCCCACGGCCAAGGCGGTCATGCAGGCGCAGGCGCTCGTATTGCCGGGCCACACGGAGTGGTTTCACGCGGCCTTCGTGCTCTTCAACCGCATGTTCCTCGCCACGCTGATCATGCTCGCGCTGCTCGGCCGCCAGGCCTTCGGCTTCACCCGGCTCGAGCTGCGCCAGGGCCTGGAGCTCGGCCTCTTCGGCGGCATCGGCATGCTCTTCCAGACAGACGCCCAGCACTACATCGCCGCCAGCACGTCCGCGTTCTTCACCCAGTTTACCTGCATCTTCGTCCCGCTGGTGGTCGCCGTCCGCAGCCGCAAGCTGCCCTCGCTCGTCGTCACCATCGCCTGCTTCCTCGTCATGACCGGCTGCGTCCTGCTCAGCGGAGTGCAACTGGGCAGCCTCGGCTTTGGCCGCGGCGAATGGGAAACCATCCTCTCCGCCGTGCTCTTCACCGGCCAAATTCTCTGCCTCGAGCGCACCGAGTTTCGCCCCAACCACATGATCCGCACCGCCGCCGTCATGTTTGCCGTGAAAGGCGCCGTCCTGCTCCCACTCGTCTTCGCGGGCGGCGGCCTCGGTTGGGTGCGTGCCTATACCAGTCCGCCCGTCCTCGTCTTTACCCTCATCCTCGCCGTTTTCTGCACCGCCTACGCGTATGGCACCATGGTGCGCTGGCAGCCCCACGTCACCTCCACCCAGGCTGGCATCATCTACGCCACCGAGCCCGTCTTCGCATCCTCCTGGGCCCTCTTCCTGCCCGCACTCTTTTCCAAATTCGCCGGCATCAGCTACGCCAACGAAATTCTCTCCTGGCAACTCTTCGCCGGCGGCGGCCTCATGCTCGCCGCCAATCTCCTGCTCATCTATCGTCCCGGCCAGCCTCCTCACGGGGATCCGCCCCCGGCAGCCTAGGATTGGATTTTCTGCTGTAACCTCCCCGCCCCCAGCCCCGTCTCTCTCTCGAACATCCATGTCCCATGATTGCTGCCGCCTGTGCTTTCTTGCCGTTTGTCGCCCCGGCAACTAGCACGCCATTCATGAGCGAGGCCGCCCCGACCGATGAAACGCTCGTCCGCGAGACTCTCGCCGGGGACGAGCGCTCGTTTGCCACGCTCGTGGCCCGACACAAAGGGCGCGTGCTCGGGACGTGCGCGCGGTTTGCCCGCGATGGCCAGCAGCTCGACGATCTCGGCCAGGAGGTCTTTCTCCGCGCCTGGCGGAAACTCCGCAGCTTCCGCGGCGATGCCCCTTTCGAGCACTGGCTGGCGCGCCTCACCGTGACCGCCTGCTACGATTTCCTCCGCCGCGAACGCCGGCACCGCGAGCAGGTCTCGCTCGACGACATGGTCCTCGAAATGCGCGATGCCTCGGCCGATGCCACCGTCGCCGCCCGCCGCGCCCGCGAGCTCCTTGCTTGGGCCATGCGCCAGCTCGGCGCCGAGGACCAGCTCATCCTCACCCTCCTGGAAATCGAAGAAAGGAGCGTGCGCGACATTGCGTCCACTACCGGATGGAGCGAAAGTAACGTCAAGGTCCGGGCGTTTCGCGCGCGCGCCCGCCTGAAAGAAATTTTGACCCGCAGCCATGAAGCCTGATCCACAGCCCAATTCCCACGACACACAGCTCGACGCGCTGTTTGCCGCGGCGCGTGGGCATACGCCGGATACCTCGCGCGCGGAGTTCGCCTTCGAGACGCGCGTGCTCGCCCGCGTGCGCGAGGAGCAGCGCTCTTCTCTGCTCGCCTGGGCCTGGCGCCTTACCCCGTTTTTCGCCGCGCTGGCGATTCTCGCCGGTTGCTGGTGCTACCTGCAGACCGGCTTCTCCACCGACCCCGAGGCGCTCATTGGCGCGCTGGGCGATGGCGGGCGCTCCGCCATCACGTGGCTCACGGAGGGAAATTCGTGAAGCGCTTCCGCGGATGCCTCGGCATCGCGCTGATCTTCGGTTTGGGGTTGGTCGTGGGCGCCATGCTCGGCTTTGGCGTGGGCTGGATGGGCTTCTTCCACAAAGTGGTGAAAGGCGGCCCCGTCGCTGTGCGCGAAATCTTGTTCAACCGCGCCAAGGAGGACTTGCGCCTCGACTACGGCCAGCAGGAGGAAGTGCGGCTGATTTTAAAAGAGACCAGCATGGAGCTGGAAAAAATCACCTCCACGGTGCGTCCCGCCGTGGAGACCACGGTGGGAAAGGCCAAGGAGCGCATCCGCGCCATTCTCACCGCCCGGCAGCGCGCCAAGTTTGATCCGTTTGTGGAAAGCGGCTGGAAGCAATGGCGCGTGCAGGTGGTGCCAACTGCCGAGACGGAGCCGAAACCAGCCGCGCCCCCAACGCCGCCCGAAAAGAAAGAAGACGAAAAATAAGGGCGGGCAGCTTTTTGGAGTGCGGTGGCATTCGAACAGAGTGAGAAAGATCGCCGAAGGCGACCCGAAGGGTGAGCGCGGAGGCGCTCATCAACCGACAGCGCCACACCGCCTTTGGGCTTGGACGAAGACATCCGATGCACGAAACTCGTTATGTTTCGTCCGGCTTCTCTGCGACCTCCCGGTCGCAGCTACAGACACCCGCAGCCTTCCGGCTGCAGCTACCTTGAGACCCTCTACCGCGTCGCCACGTCGTTTTGGCCGGTCGACGTCGAGGTCGTGCGCACTTTCTTCGTGACCGTGGTCTTAATCACCGGCGCGGGAGCGACCATCCCGACGCCCGGCTGGGCGCGGCGGGTCACCGAGGCAAAGCTGCGGACCGTGGCCGAAGCCGGCAGGTCTTCATCCTTAGGAACAAAACGGGCGCCAATCGGGCCAATGTAGTCCGAAGGCTGGGTGTCCCCATACGTGGCCACCGCCGTGTAGCGGTAGGCAATCACGCTATCGCGCGTGTAGTAGAAAAGCGTGGGCTCGAAGGAGTTCGTCCGGAAACGCGACTTGCTGCCCTCGCCCGAGGCCTGCTTGGGAATCGGCCGGTAAATGGAATTCCCCATCGGGGCTTCCTTCGTCTTGGGCTCGGCAAAAGCGCCGGAGGTGAGAACCGCGAGGGAGAGGATAGGCAGCAGGATTTTTTTCATGGCGAATCGAACGGCGGAGACTGGGTTGCGCCTCTTATATGCTGCAACTTCCAAGCCCTCCAAGCGGAAAATCGTCTAGACCCGGCTATTCGGTCGCAAAACTGCAAAATTTTAAACTGCAGATCTTTTCAGCATCCTCCTGCGCTTCATGACGTTGCCGTTTTCCCGCTGCTTTTCCCTCCTTCCCCCTTTTCAAAGGCCCGTTTCAAGCTACCATTGCCACTCCATGAACGTATTTCGACCGTTGATGGCCCTTCTGTTCCTCGGGGGCGTGGCTTTTGGGCAGGATACTTATTCCATCCGGATGGCCCGCCCGGTGAAAGCCGGCGAGCGCTTTAAAGTCTCGGCGCGAGCCGCCGTGCTGACCAAAACGGTGCGCGAAGTGGAGAAGGTTCCCGACCAGCAGGACGAGGTGAATCTCGCCTGCAAAGTCTCCGGCGAACTCACCGTGCTCGCCGTGACCACCAAGGGCATGCCCAGCGAGCTTTCCCTCAAAATCGACACGGCGGAGACGTTTGACGATGGCGAGCCAGCCGAGATTTTTTCCACCGGCGACGTGATCGCGCTCAAGAAGGGCGCTGACGACAATGTCGCCACGGTCAATGGCGAAGAGCCGGATGACCAGCAGGCCGAACTGATCGACGTGCTGATGAGTGTGGCCGGCGATGACGAGGCCACGGATGACGAGGCCTTTGGCACCGCCGACCAAAAGAAAGTGGGCGACGAGTGGACCGCGCATCGCGACGTGCTCGCACACGAGATGGCCCGGCAGGACATCCGCGGGCTGAAGCCGGCCGATCTCAACGCCTACGCCAAGCTCCTCACGACCACGACCCTGGACGGCGAGCCGGCCATCCGGATCTCGTGCGACATGAGCTTCGACAATCAAAAAGCACGGATGCGGAAACTCGGCGACGGCATGAAAGCCGAGAACGTGAGCGCCGAGGTCCACTCGGAAGTGGATCTCCCCGTCAACGTGGCCTCCACCGCCACCCGCGCCAAGGCCACGACCAAATTCAGCATTCTCGCCAAGGGAACCATTCAGGACGACGAAGGCCAGACCGTGCCCGTGCACGTGAGCATGGACCGCCGCACCGCCATCGACGCCTCCGAAACGCCGATTAAGTAGTTTGTATTTGGAAGCGAGCCGCCGAACGTGAGCGCCGCCGAACGTGAGCGCCGCCGAACGTGAGCGCCGCCGAACGTGAGCGCCGCCACCGGGACCGCCGACGTCCTCAGTCGGCTTCCCACAGGGCGGAGCACGAAACCAGATGGATTGCCATCTCAGGGCCCAGCCGTCGTCTGCTCTCAATTCCACACTGAGATAGCGATACATTCATCAACTTGGCGCTTCGCGCCATGAAGATGCCGACCGAGGACGTCGGCGCTCCCGGCGACGGCGCTCACGTTCGGCACTGCGCCCACTGAATACTCCCCTACCGCGCCACGACCTGAATCGTATCGCTCATCAACCGCCCCTTCGCCTTCCCCGCCCACCACGCTACCCCAAAATCCACCCGGCTCCCGCTATCGATCTGGCCGAGGAGTTTCTCCATTTGCTTCAGCCCTTTGATGTCGTACCGCCCCGCGCTGGTCACCAGCATCCCGGCTTCCAGCCCAGCCTTGGCCGCGGGGGAGTTTGGCTCCACCTCGGTCACATACACGCCGCTGCCTTCGCGAAAACCGGAGTTGCCGGCGACTTTCGGATCCACGTCCTGCAAACCCAGGCCAAAATACTTCCGCGCGAGCGTCAGCTTCTCCGGCAGTTTTTCGCCCCGCGCCACCCGGCGAAATTCTTCCATTTTGTCCCGCGCCACGGAGCCCGGAATCGCAAAACCGATACCCTGCGTGGGCACGCCCTGCGGCGTGTAACTCATCTTCACCGAGCTGATGCCGATGAGTTTTCCGGAGATATCCACGATCGGCCCGCCGCTATTTCCCGGGTTAATCGCCGCATCGGTCTGGATGAGATTTTGGTACTCCGTCTCGCCCACGGTCACGCTCCGTCCTTTCGCACTCACAATGCCGCGCGCCACCGAGGAACCGTAGCCGAGCGGGTTCCCGAGCACGAGGCACGTCTCACCCAGTAGATTCGGCGAAAGCTCACTCAGCGGGATGAACGGAAAGGGCTCCTTGCGATCCACTTTGATTAGCGCCAAGTCATGGTCTTCGTCGCCCGCGATATATTTCGCCGTGTAGGTTTTCCCGTCTTGCGTGGTGACAGAGATCTTCGTCTGCGACGCCCGGTCCACCACGTGCGCGTTGGTCATGATGTAGCCGTCGGGATCAACGAAGAACCCGCTGCCCAAGCTCTCCACCTTTTGCTGGATCGTCCGCGGTGGGCGCATCATGCGGCCATAGTACTCGTTGAAAAATTCGTCGAACTGGTCGCGCACCTGCCGCCGCACCACGCCCTCCGTGTTGATATTTACCACCGCCGGCAGCGCTCGCGAAACCGCCCGGACCGCCGGCTCCTGCGACGGTTCCTCCTGCGCCTGCAGGAATCCGCCCCAGGCCAAAACAAAAATCATGAGGAGTTTCTTCATGCGAAATCGGATACTACTGACAATAGACGGAAACCGCCGCTCAAAATTCGGACGCGCCTCTTTCGGTGGATGGGAGGGCGCGATGTAACGGCGACCAGATGATCGCAGAAAACGGTCACGAATTTCGAAACCCGCTCTCATCGCGGGCAGGGCTCGCTTCATAACGCCGAGGGCTTTCGGACTGCGGCGATCCTTCGCCGCTTTCGGTTCAAGCCTCAGCGGCCTTTCGGCTCCAGCCCTACTCCTTCCCCCCACCCTTGCTATTCGCCGTCCCCGGCGGCGGCGGCGGCGGCGTGTTCTCCAGGAGATGATTGCACGTATAACAAATCAGCGAATTCAACACCCCCGCCCCCTCATCATCCTTGAGCCCATCGAGGTGCAGCTCATACACCCGCCAGGCCTTCAGCGTCGGAAATTCCACCGTCACCCGCGTCCGGTCCGACGACACCGTTGCCGACGTCACCGGCACGTCTTCCAGATCCCCCTGCGCGGCTCCATACGCCGGGTGGTATTCATAATAGTACCGCTTGAAATGATAGTTCCCCACCGCGGTCGCGGTCTCTGCCTCCACCGGCTTCGTAAACACCAGCTCAAACCCCTTCTTCGTCAGGTGCATTTCCTTCACATCCAGCGGCACCCTTCCATTCCACTTCACGCGCGTGATGCCCGTGCTCGGCCCCCAGCCGTGCGAGGTATGCCCCACCCACAGCGCCCCGTCCGGCGCCCACGCCAGACGGTTCACGCCGCCCGGCATTCCGCCCGGGCCGCCATCCACCGCCGGCGCGCACGCGCCCTGCAGCTGCCCGTCCACCGTCTCCATCATGATATGCATCACCCGGGCGCGGTTGTGATCGCCAATCAGCATCTGCCCCGCAAACGGTCCAAACTTTCCGCCGGTGCTGTCGAGCAGCGGCTGCGTCGGTGAGTTGCCCATGATACCCTGGGGGAACAGCACCGAGCCCCGCGTGCGCTTCGCGTCCAGCTCCGTCACCGGAATCTTCAGCGTCTCGCGCGTCTCGCCCTTCTGCCACGCCAAACTAGCAACGTGACCGTAGAATTTTCCAGCCTCCACATTGTGGAGCGGGCTCGTCCCAATCCAGTCCCCCTGGTTGTCCGGCACCCACAGATGCCCCTCCGCATCAAAGCCCAGCCCATTCGGCGAGCGAAACCCAGAGGCATACGGCGTCATCTTTCCATCGGGCGTAATCTTCATCACCCATCCGCGCCACGGCACCGCCGAATACATGCGCGAGCTCATCGGGCTTTGTGGACTAAACCTCCCGCGCAGCTCGCTGCGAATTCCCGACCCGTTCGATGCCACATTCAGCGCCACGTACAAATTCCCCTGCGCATCCTTGACCGGCCCAAACGCAAACTCGTGGTAATTTCCCGACATCCCGAAGTCGTCCGTCACGGTCTGAAAATCATCCGCCTGCCCGTCTCCATCCGTATCCCGCAGCCGCGTGAGCTCCGGGCGCTGCATGATCAGCATTTCCGTATTGCTCACCGGCAGCACGCCGAGCGGATCGTGCAGCCCCTCCGCAAACAGCGTCCACGTCTTCTTCTCCGGATCGAAAATATAAACCTCCCCGCGGTGGAAGCACGCCACCAGCTTTCCATTCGGCAAAAACGCCAGCGCCCCCACCTCCGCCGAGAGCCCCGGCGGCATCCCGATTTTTTCGATGGTGTAGTAATCCGTCACCGACGGCGCCCCCGCCGCCTTCTTCGCCGCCCAGCCGGGCAGCGCGAGCGCGAGGAGTGCAAAAACAAAAGTAAGTAGCTTCATGGCGTGGCAGTCTTGGAATCTTGAGCACGTTCGCGGCGATACAGCGCCGCCACCTCATCCGCGCTATACGCGCGATCATCGATCCGCACCTCGTCCAGCACCGCCGACGCGTATTGCGCCCCACCCGCTGACCCCAAAAAGATCGCCAGCCCCGGCGGCAACGTGCCCGCTGCTTTCCCCGCCGGTTTCCCATCCACGTACAACGTCACCTCCCCCCCACCGCTGGTCATCGCCAAGTGATGCCACTCCCCATCCATCGACACCCCCGAGGCCACCTTCACCTGCTTCGTCCCTGCTTTTACGATCGCCTCGTACCCCGTCGCGTCATCCAAACTCCACCCCAGCGCAAATTCATTCGCCCCATCCGATCCCCCCGCCACCGCCTGCGCCTTGCGTTCTGGCACCGCCGCAGCCGCCGCCGCCTCGCCCTTCTTCGGCTTCGAACTTTTTGCAGCTCGCGCCTTCACCCACATCGCAATCGTCCCGCCCTTCGTCAGCTCATCCGTGGTCACGCCCGTCTCCAACTGCTGCTTCGCCCCGTCAAACGACACCGCCCGCCCGCGCACGCCCACGTCATTGTTCGCTCCATGCCGGCCCTTCGGCGTATCGTTCATCGACCAATACCGCATCGGCTCCCGCCCCGGCACTTCCGTCAGCGAAATTGTAAAACTCTTCGCCTGCGCCGGTGACAGCGTCAGCAGCCCATTTTCAAACTTGCCCGCACTCGACGCAAACGCCGCTGCGCCCTGCGGATCGATCGAATAAGTCACCGGCTGCGTCACCCCGCCCAGCGTAAACGTCGTCTCCAGCCCGCCGTGATGCTGCGGTTTGATCAACTCCCGCACGTCCACCCCGTCCAGCGTGTAGTGAAACTCCGGAAACCGTTCCACCAGCCGGTAGCCGAGAAACTTCACCGCCGGCTCATGGTCGGCCTTGCCGATGTGCAACTGCATCCCGCCCGGAGCCCGGTAGTAGATGCGTCCCAGCACTTCCGCCAGCCCGTCGCCATTCCCCGTCCAGTGCGGCATCGGGTCGATGAACGCCCCCGTCCACGCATAGCGCAGGCGGCACGCGCCCGCATCCCAGCAATAGTTCTGCGCATTCGGCAGCGCCACCGCGATGGCCGCCGGCCCGCAGTCCCGCATGAAAATCCGGCACACATACGGCGGCACCTGCTGATAGGCATGCAGTTGGCCCTCCTGCATCCGCAGCATCTCCGGCAGATTCATGTCCTTCGCGATCGGCGGCAGCGTCTCCTTCACGTTGCTCCGCACATACATCGCCCCATACATCACCAGCCCATGCCCCGGATACGTGCACACGTACGGATACACCCCCTCCGCCGCCGGCGCCGTAAAGGTCAGCGACGTTTTCTTCCCCGGGGTCATCACGATCGAGTGCTCCAAAATCTTGTCCGTCTTCGGGATGAAATCCGCATCCGGCGTCACCACGATGGTCATCGCCGCGTTCACCACGTCCACCCGCGCGTCCGGCTTGGTGATCACAAAGTTGTGCGCCATGTCATCCGCATTCTCCAGGTTCACCCGCACCTTGGCTCCCGGCGCCACCACAAACCGCGGCGGGTCAAACCGCAGCCCGCCCAGCGTCTGAATCGTCACCACCGTCTCCCCACCCGAATTCTTCTGCGCCCGCGCTGCGCCGGCGAGAAGCGTGAACATCAGCACGAAAAGACAAACGCCCGCCCAAGCGCGGGCGGCGAAGATACGGAGAAGATAAGATCGATGATGCATGGAGTCAGGCAGGGAGCCCACTAATGTCCCCCTACTATCCAGCCAACCCAAAACCCTTTGCTCTCACCCATTTGAAAAAGATGTGACGCATGGATTGGTCGGAACGGCTTGAGTTTCCTCCGTCCTTCCGGCATCCACCCCACCCGATGACGCACTGGCTGGCCACACTTCTCCGGGATAAGTCCATTCGCCCCTTCGCCATCGCGCTCCTCCTGGCAGGTGGCCTCGCCCCGATCCTCATCGGCCTCACCACCCTCCTCGCCCCACGCACCGCGCATGCGCAAAATCCCAACGCCGGCCCTCCACGCCCCATCCCTCGGGCCGCCGTCGCCACCCCAAAACACAACGCGGAAGTCCCGCCTCACTCCGCTCCGATCACCGAGACCTCCGAGTCCCCAAAGCCCGCAGAAATCACGCCAACGCCAACTCCTCCCACACCCGCGCCCACCGAAACCCCCGCCACGACTCAGGATCCCGCTCCCACTCCCGAGCCTGATCCCACCATCGCCGAGCCCAAACCCCACGGCGCCCAAAGCGTGGAAGTCGGCTTCTACCCCGTCACCATCTACAACCTCGACGTCGCCGCGAACACCTTCAATGCCAACATGTATGTGTGGTTTATTTGGAGCGGCGACCTCGATCCCTCTGCCTCTTTCGAATTCACCAATGGCGTCGATGCCTCCGACCTCACCAAGGTCGCCGACTACGAGCAGCCCGAGCAACTCCCCGACGGCCGCTTCTACCAAATCTTCCGCGTCGAGAGCCGCTTCTTCCAGCCGTACGACCTCTCCCGCTTTCCCTTCGACGAGCACAACCTCTCCATCACCATCGAGGACAAGGACCACGTCATCGACAAACTCGTCTACCGCCCCGACCTCTGGCAGTCCGGCCTCGGCGACAATATCTCCATCCCCGGCTGGAAAATCGCGCAGTGGTCCCTCACCACCGACGAGCATCACTACAAGAGCAACTTCGGCGACCCGCGCGATGGCGCCGAGGGCAGCACCTACTCGCTCGCCCGCTTCGAGATCACCATTAAGCGGCCGCTCAGCTACTTTCTCTACAAGCTCTTTCTCCCGCTCGTCATCGTGATGCTCCTGCCCTGGGGCGCCCTGCTCATGCCGCCCAGCAAGGTCGAACCCCGCACCGCGCTCGCCGCCACCGGGCTTCTTACCGCCGTCTTCCTGCAAATCGGTTACGCCACCAATCTCCCCGATACCGGCTACCTCACGCTGCTCGATAAGATCTACCTGCTCACCTACGTGCTGATCGTGACCGTTCTTTTCGAGGCCCTCATCACCGCCCGCTGGGTACTCCACGACAAAGAATCCCCCGAGTCCATCGCCCGCGCACGCCGCCTCGACCACCGCGTCCTCCTCCTCGAAATCCTCGTCTTCGCCGGCGGCGTCGCCTGGCTCATTTGGAGATGACTCCGTCGTCCTCGACCATTCCCACTTCGAATCAGGCGCCGACGAGAGGAATGGCTGGGAGGACTTGAACCCTGACTTGGACATGATAGCGACCATCGAATCGACGCCTGGCGCTTCACGAATCTGGCACCCTCACTAGATTTTAGAATTATGAACTACGAAGAGTGGCTGAACACCTTGACCACACGGATCAAGGATTGGACCCGGCATAAAAGTTCCAGTTTTGAGTGCTTTAATCAAAAAATCGCGCCCCCTTCGACCGCGAAATCCGTCGAAAAAGCACTGGCGAAACTCCCCATCTCATTGCCGCAAGACTTGATTGATTTCTACAGACAGGGCTCGAGCCATTGCGATGTGGCGTTTAAGATTAAAACGCCCGGAAATTTTCGATACGCCGGCACGAAAACAAAACGTGCTCAATCTTGCTGGCGCTGTGGATTCGGTGTCGAATCGATTTCGAAACTCGCCGAAATGCAAAGCGACTTTCGGGAGTTGATCGAGCAATCCAAGGAGGATCTTGGCCTTCCAAAAAAATACTTTAGCCTGGGCGAGGTTACCCAGCCATTTTGGATGACCAAGGGAGGAGACCTAGTCGTCTGGATAGGGCCGGGCAGCAAATTCAAAATCGGAATCTACTGTGTCCTTTGGGATCAAATTGAAGAGGGAAATTTTCTCTTTCGATATGCGGATAGCTTTTCGTCATGGCTTCAATTCTTGGAGGAAAATTGCTATGTCGGGCCCGCGTGGTGGGACGTAGAGGCCTGGCACGATGGCCGTAGCCTAAAGTCTAATCCGGCCTTTGCGAAACAGTTGAAAGCACTGATCGAGGAGGATTGAATAAGAATCGGATCTCGGCCGGTCGTTTTGATTTTTCCCGATCGATTCTGACCATCCCTACCCCTGACTCTTCTCCCACAACTCAAACGCCGCCTCGCGGTCCGTCGCCTTCCCCGACGTCTCCAAATACCGCGAGAGAATCGTTCGCGCATGCGCCTTGTCCCCGGCCTGCAAATACCGCTCGACGAGCCGCCGCGCAAATTCCCATCGCAATGGCGCCAGCGCAAACGCCTGCGCCAATACGGCCTCGGGATTCTGTCCTGCGCCCTCGGCCTCATCCGCCTGCAGGGCCAATAGCTCCGCCGCCGCCCCCGGCACCTTGGCCTTGTCGAGCATCGTGAAAATCGCGCCCACTTCGCGGTAAGCCCCCGCCTTTCGCGCCAGGGCGCGCAGCCGTTCACCGGTGACGGCTCGCCGAATCGTCTCGCCATCATCGAACGAAATCAGCCCAGGCTCTTTATTCAAAAAAGACAGCGCATCCGGCGCCCGCCCCTGCTTTTCCAGGCGCGCAAAGATCGCCAGCTTTAACCCGTATTGCATCGACGGCGCGAGCGCCCAATCCGCGAGCGTCTCGCGCCACCGCGGCAACTCGCCCGAGGCTTCGAGATACTCCGTGAGCGTCTCGAATTCTTTGCACGAGGGCTGTTCAAACGCCCGCCGGAGCAGCAGCCGGGCAGCCGGCAACCGCTTCGAAGCGATCTGCACGCGGGCCATCCCGGCCAGCAGCGAGGCCCGCGGCGCCAGTGATTCCTCGGTCAGCGCCCGCTGCAGGTAATCACGCGCTCGCGCCACATCGCCCACGTCCAGCCACGCGCGCCCGAGTACCTCGGCTCCGCCGTCAAACATCGCCAGCGCCGAGAATTGCTCCAGCACCGCCCGCGCGCGCTCGCCGTTGCCGGATTCATGCAGCAGCCGCACCCACGCCATACCCGGCTGAAACCGGAGCAGACTGCTGCGCGCATCCGCCTCGGCCAGCAGCAGCCGCAGCCCCGTCTGCTTCGCACCGGCCAGTAACGTCGACGCCTGGTCCAGCACCGCGCTCGTCACATCCACCCGCGCCGCCAGCCGCTCGCACACCGTGCGCGCCGCGGCCACGTCACCCGCGGCGAGGCAGTGCTTCAGCACCGAGAGCCCCGCGGGAAAAGGTCCTTTCCCATCGGCCCAAGCCTGATCGGTCTCGACCTTCCACGCGTCGGCCAGCCCGAGCGCCACGCCATAGCGGTCAAAAAATTGATAGTAGCTCTCCGCCAGATCCGGCTGCGCGACCATACTGGCCCGCATCCGCGCCTGCATCCGCTGGGCGAATTCCACGCTCGGGGGCGCCCCGGGAATCCGCAGCAGCTTGCTCCGCAGCTGGAGCTGTGCGCGCGGATCGGTCACCCGATTCGCCGTCGCCACGAGCACACTGCGCGCTCCGCGCGCATCACCCGCCAGCCCCATGGACTCCGCCAGCGTCATCGCCGCATACACCGAATAGCTGGCCGGCAGCTTCTCCATCGCCGTCCGAGCTTCCTCGGTCTTGCCGGCCCGGTAGAGGAGCTGCGGCAGCCGCGGGTCCGCGCCCGACATCGCCCGCAGCCGCAGCAGCAGCTCGCGCCCCGGATCGCCCAGCGCCTCCAGCAGCGAGGACATCTGCTCGGCCGAAACCGCCGTGCCCAGTCGCGCCCGCGCCTGCGTGAGGATTTCCGTCCGCGCCGCCTCGGGTCCTTGCGCGCGGAGCAGCAGCTCCATGCGACGGATGGCCAGTTGCTCGTCCGGCAGCGCGGCCAATCCTTTCTCCACGACCTTGAGCGCGCCCGCGTAATCTCCGCGCCGCTCGTATTGTTCGGACAGCTCCCGCGCAATCTGCGCCCACGTGCTGTCACTGCCGGTGCTGAGCTTGTCCGCCAGCACCCGCGCCCGCACGTTTTCCGCCGTGACTTCATCGCTCGCCGCCGCGCAAGCGTCCATCAGCCGCCGCAGGGCAAATGGGTCCGTCGCTCCGCGATCCGCCGGGTCACGCGTATTGAGCAGCCACGCGTAGTAGCTGACCTCCACCACCGCATCGCGCGCGCCCTGCGCACCGAGCTGGTCCGCGAGCCGTTCGATCGCGCCCGGCGTCCGGCCATACTCCCGCAGGATGGCCTCGCGCTCGATGCGCCCGCCTTCGAGATACGCCAGCGCATCGCGCATCGTCTGGCCCATCTCCATCAGCGAGGCCGGAGACGGGCTGTCGTCATCCGTATCCATCGGCGGGCGCGTGGGCCGCGCCAGTGCGAATTCCGCCGCCCGCAATCCGGGATCCGCAAACGCCTGCTCCCACAGCCGGCGCGCGAGCCCCGGCATGGACCAATTGGCCAGTGTCGCCGAGCCATTGATAAAGCAGCGCCATTCATTTTGCAGCTCTTCCGCGCGGGCCGCCGCGCCATTCTTCTGGGTGGCCACCGCGGGCCAGGCCCGTCCGCGCAGCAGTGCATCCAGCGCCGCCGCCGCCTCGGCGTCCTGTCCTGATAGGCCGTATAGCAGCACCCGGGTGATCAATCCGTGCTTTGTCCGCCCGTCCGCCGCAGAAAGCTTGCGCTCCATGAAAGCCGTTCGCGCCTCGGGCGGCGCCAGCCGGCAGTAATCGCGCATCGCCTCATACACGGGCGAGTCCAGCCATTCGCCGGTGCCTTCCGCCGCCTGCTCCAGCAGCTGCAGCGCCTCGGCATTGTGCCCGAGCGCAATCTGCATCTGCGCCAGTTCCCGCGCCACCGCCGCCCGCGTGCTGCCGGAGATCTCCAGCACGCGCTGCCCCAACGAGAGCGCCTCCGCATAGCGATGTGCCCCGAGCAGTGTGAAGCTCGTCTGCGCCATCCGTGTGCGCGAACCCGCCGGGAATAAACCCGACACCATGTGCGCATTCACCAAGTCCGGATGAAACCGGACAAACTCATTAAAGAGTCCCGTGAACTCCGCCAACTCGCCCGCCGCATGAAAAGACCCGTGCAGCCAATTCGCGATCCGGCGCTCCTCCCCGCTCTCAAGCGCGTACCACATCCAGGCCCGGCGATGCGTCCGGTTCAAGCCATCCGCCGCGCAGCGCGCCTCAATGCGATCCAGCACCTTGCCGCGCGCGCCGGAATAATAGAGCGCCCAGATGGCCTCGGTGCCGTCCGTCGCGGTCGACCAGTCGCCCAGCCAGCGGTTTAGTTCAGCGCCGCCACGGCGCTGCGCAATTTCCGCGAGCCGGCGCAAGGCATCCAGCCGCATCTCCATTTCCGGGGTCGGCTTGCCATTCGCAAAGCCCGTGAGGCTGCGCGAGCGCGGATGCATTTCAAAAGCCGCCAACCCGCCCCGCCGCGGCGCCGAGCGATTGCCCGGCTCGTCCTCACCCACAAACTCCCGTTCGCCAGGATAGAGCGTAAGTTCCACGGGTTTCGTCAGCCGCATCACGGTTTCATACGCCGCGCGCGCCTCCTCCAGTTTGCCCGCATCAAATTCAATTTTACCCAATGCCGCCGCGATCCGCGGATTCGCTGGGTCCAGCACGAGCTGCTTGCTCAGCAGGCCCGCGGCCCGCGGAAGATCCCCCCATTGCTGATGATAATCCGCCGCCCGGCGCAGCACTTCGAGATCGCGCGGAAACTTCGCCAGCGCTCGCGCCCAGGCCCGCTCCGCGCCTTCGAGATCGCCCGTCTTCTCGCACAGCGCCGCGAGCTTGATGAAGCCATCCGGCCCCGACTGCGGCGCCGTCCGCGTGAGTTGCTCCTGCAGCCGCACCGCGGTGTCGAGCCGCTGCTGCTCCTCCGCCTCGCGAATCAACTCCGGCAGCGCCTCGGCTTGTTTGGGGGCGGACAGCGCGGCATCGGCAAATAGATCGAACGCCGCGCCCTTCTCCCCCATCGCCTTCAAAATGCGCCCCAGCGCCACCGCCGTGAAATAGTCATCCGCCCGCATCTTGCGGCGCTCCTCAAATTTCGCCCGCAGCCAATCCAGCCGCTCATGCTGCTGGGCGTAGAGCAGAAGCTCATCAAAGCGCGCCAGCCGCTCCCGCTCATCCGCCGTCTCGTCCACCGCCCGCAGCAGAATGCCGGTCGCCTCCTCATGCCGGCCCAGTTCCTGGAGCACGTGCAACAAGGACGTCGCCGCCTCGTGCTGCCGCCGGGCGGGCAGCGCGGCGAGCGCCTTGCGCCATGTCTCCGCGGCCTCCTCCAGCTTTCGCGCATGCTCCTGCGCATTGGCCAAATCCGCGAGCGCCTGTCCGCTGCCCGGATTGCGCCGCGCCAGTTCCGTGAAAATCTGCAGCGCTTCCTTGAAGCTCCCACGCTGGAGCTGCAGCCCGGCAATCTCCCGCTCGTAGTCCGAACGCCGCGCCGGATTTGCCTCGATGAGCTGCTGGTACTGCATCACCGCAAACCCCGGGTCGCTATTCGCAATCGCCAGCCGGGCCAAAAACTCGTGCGGCGCCGGGTTGGCAGGCTCCAGTTCCGCCGCCTTCGTCCCGTAGATCACCGCGCTCGCCTTGTCTCCATTCCACGCCTTCCACTGCGCCACCCGCAGCCAGCCTTGCGCCGTCTTCTCGTCGCCCGCCAGCGTCATCAGTCCGCGGATGTAATCCTCCACCGCGGCCTGCGAAAGCTCCTGCCGCGGACGCTCCGCATCGGGCGCCGGATTGGCGTGCTCCGTGCGAATGCTCTGGAATACTTTGCCATCCGCCTCCTGCCGCTCCGTCTCATTGGAGCTGAGCCGATACGCCTCGCGATACGCCTCGCGCGCCGTCGCAAACTGGCTGCACGCATCGAGCAGTTCGCCCAGGACGAGATGGATCTCCCGGGCCTTTGGGTTCGCCTTGGCCGCGGCTTGCGCGGCCTCCACCGCGGCCGCCACTTCGCCCTGGCTCTTCAGCGTCTGCGCGGTTCGCAGCAAAATGGCCGCGCGCCGCGCCGGCGGATCTTCCGGATGCAACAGCCTCGCCATGGCCTTCTGCGCCTCCGGCACCCGCCGTTGGCTGAAATAAAACGACGCGAGCGCAAAAACTTCATCCTCCCCGCCTTTGTCCGCCTCACCTTGGAGATACTGTTCCGTGAGATCATGCAGGTGGAACTCCTGGTAAAAATCGAGCGCCTTCGCCCGCAGCGTTTCATCGCCCGGCTTGCGCGCCAGCAGCGCCTTGATGCGCGCCCGCGCCGGCTCCGGATCCTCCCGCTGCAAATCCAGCCGCGACCGCTCGAAGATCAGATCCGTGTTCGTCGGCTGGGCCGTCAGCAGCTCATCAAACAGCGGCGTCGCCTTATCAAGCCGATCTAATTGCACCAGCAGCCGCGCCAGCTTGAGCCGCACGTCAAAATTTTTGGGCACCAGCGCCATCACTTTTTCCAGCCACTCGCGCTCCTTCTCGAGTTCCCCGGTGCGCTCGTAAAATTCCACCAACTGCAAGTAACCGCCCAGATCCCGCGGGGCCTGCTCCACCTGCTTTTTCCATTTCGACTCCAACTCGGGCTCGATACGCTGCCGCTGGGCGAGACGGATGATCTGGCCGAGCAACTCGCCCCGCATCCAATTCTCCGGCGAAGTCTGTGCCACCGCGCGCTCCAGCGCTTTCATTGCCTCGCCCGGATGCCCCGCCGCACTTTGCAGTCGGGCAATTTGCTGCAGCGCATTGGCGCGGTCGGACGGCGGCCCATGCTCCACCACGTATTCGAGATGCGTAATGGCCGGCTCGGGCAAATCGTTGTCCATATACGCCGTCGCGAGCCGCCGGCGCAGTTCCAGATCCCCGGGATTCAGCGTCACCGTCCACTCCCACGCCGCCGCGGCCTTGGCCGCTTCCCCCGCCGCGAGATAAGTCGCGCCGAGTTGCAGCAGCGCATCGGCCTTTCGCGGATCCGTATCCGGCAGCAGTGCAATCGCCGCCGACCACTGCACCGCCGATGCCTTGGGATGCCCACTCGCCAACTCCAGCTTGGCGATCGCCAATGCCGGGAGCGGGCTCTCTCGATTCAACGCCGCCGCCTTGCCGAATATTTTGATTGCTTCCTCCTCCTGCCCAGCTTTGCGCAACAGAAGTCCGAGCACCATCTGCCCGGGAAAAGTTTCCAGTTTGCGGTACTCCTCGAGCAACTGATCCGTCGTCCCCGCTTCCGCGGCCGCATTCCACAGGCGGTCGAGCGCAATTCCCTCCGCCGGATTTGTCGCCAGCATCTGCTTGTAGCGCTCAAGGACCCTGGGGCTCGGCGGATCGGCCAACGCCAATGTCGGCAGGAGCAGCAGTGCGGCGACCAGACGGGAAATTTTCATCCCATTAAAAGCAGAGCCACGACCTTCCGGCCATGGCTGTCAGTTCTGTGAGGTATCCATGAACGCCCATGCGTGCCGCAAGGCTGACACACCTTGCCCGGAACGCAATGGCGGGGTGGGCTGGAAGGCTTCCAGTGACTCACGCCCCGTGCGGCCACCAGAAAATCACTCCAGCAGCGTCTTGGCGTGCGCGCGGGCGCTCTCGCCTTTGCCGCCCAGCATCCGCGCAATTTCCTCCACGCGGGCATTGCCCGAAACTTCCGTGAGCGAGGACAGCGTGCGACCGCCGGTGATTTCCTTGGTCACCACAAACTGCATCCGCGCACAGGCCGCCACCTGCGGGAGGTGCGTGATCGCCAGCACCTGCCGCTCCTCCGCGATGGCCCGCATTTTTAAGCCGACCGCATGCGCGATCTCGCCACCGACATTCGCATCGATTTCGTCGAACACGAGCAGCGCCACCGTATCCTGCGCCGCCAGCGAGGACTTCACCGCCAGCATCACGCGCGACACTTCGCCGCTGCTCGCAATAGCCTTCAGCGGCTTGGCCGGCTCGCCCGGATTTGGCGCAAACACAAACTCCACGCCCTCCAGCCCACGCGGCCCCGCCGTCGCCAATTTTTGCAACTCCACCGTGAAATCGCTCTTTTTAAAACCAAGATCACGCAGCCCGTTCGTCACGCTCTTCGCCAGCTTCGGCGCGGCCACCGCCCGCTTCTCGGAGAGCTTGGCGCCGGTCTCCAGCATTGCCTTTTGCTGCTTCTCGATCGCATGCCCGAGTCGCTCAATTTCCGCGCCCCGGCTCTCGATCTTCGAAAGCCGCGCCGACGCCGCTTCGCCAAACGAAATCACATCGGCCACGCTCCCGCCGTATTTGCGCTTCAGCGTCTCGAAGAGCGAAACCCGTTCTTCCATCTCCGCCAAAGCGCCCGGCTCCAAATCCAGTTCCTCCGCATACCGCTGCAGGCTGGAGGCCAGGTCCTCAATCTCCGCCAGCCCGCGATGCAGCGAATCACTGAACCGGCTGGCCGCCGGGTCCACCCGCTCCAAATCCCGCAGCGCCCGCCCCGTCTCATTCAGCCGATTGAGCGCCGAATCCTCTGCTTCGATCAGCCGATCCAGCGCCATGCCCGAAATTTCCAAAATCTTGCGCGCGTTCGACGCCACCGTGTAGCGGCTCAGTAATTCCTCCTCCTCCCCCGGTTGGAGCTGCGCGCCTTCGATTTCCGTCACTTGATGACGAAGCAGATCCAGCTCTCGTTCCAACGCCGCTTCATTGCCCGCCAGTTCATCGCGCTCCGCCGTGAGCCGCAGCACTTCCCGATACTGCCCCGCGTATTTCTCCATCAGCGCCCCGGCCCCCGCAAAGCTGTCCAGCAGCTCCAACTGCTTGTCGTTGGAAAGCAGCGACTGGTGGTCATGCGGCCCGTGCAAATCCACCAGCCCGTCGCCCAGCTCCTTCAGCACTGCCAGCGTCGTCGCGCTGCCATTGATAAACTGCCGGTTCGTCCCCGTCAGCGCAAAGACCCGCTTGATGATCAGATGCCCCTCCTCGCACGGCTCCACGCCCTGCTCCTCCAGCCACGCATTCAGCGCCTTCACGTCCCGCAGGTGAAAGACCGCTTCCACCGAGCAGCTATCGGCGCCGGCGCGGATGAGCGATTTATCCGCCCGCTCGCCGAGCACCAGCTTCAGCGCGCCCACGATGATGCTTTTGCCCGACCCTGTTTCACCCGTGATCGCGACAAAGCCCGCGGACAAATTCCACTCGAGCTGCTCAACAAGAGCCAGGTTGCGAATACGCAGCGATGACAGCATGCGCGCCAAATGCCGGAGCCCGCGCCGGGACGCAAGCCGGAGTAAAATGCGACGACGATTTTCCCTGGAAATCTTTTTGTCTTTCCCCGGACCGCTCCCCACTCTCCCGCCCCATGAAACTCCTCGCCCTCCTTTCCCTCACCGCGCTCGCGCTCACGGCCACCGCCGCACCGCTCAAGGTCCTGCTCATCGATGGGCAAAACAACCACGATTGGAAAAAGACCTCGCCCGAGTTGAAGGCCATCCTGGAGGAGGGCGGGCTTTGCACCGTCGACGTCTCGACCACCCCGCCGCAAAAAGGCGACTTCAGCACGTGGAAGCCCGACTTTTCCGCCTATCAGGTCGTCGTCAGCAATTATAATGGCGAGCTCTGGCCGGAGTCGGTCCGCACCGCGTTTGAAAAATTCGTTGGCGACGGCGGCGGCTTCGTCAGCGTGCACGCGGCGGATAATTCCTTCCCCGAATGGAAGGCCTACAATGAGATGATCGGCGTCGGCGGCTGGGGCGGGCGCAATGAAAAGAGCGGCCCCTATCTGCGGCTGCGCGACGATAAATGGACGCTCGATCCCACGGCCGGCCGCGGCGGCAGCCACGGCAAGCAGCACGAATTCATCCTCACCACCCGCGCGCCCGAGCATCCCATCATGGCCGGCCTGCCCGCGAAGTGGCTGCACAAGCAGGACGAGCTTTACGATCGTCTGCGCGGACCCGCGCAAAACGTGACGGTCCTCGCCAGCGCGAAGTCCCCCACCGACATGGGCGGCAGCGGCGAAGAGGAGCCCCTGCTCATGGCCATCCCGTTTGGTAAAGGCCGCGTCTTTCACACCGCGCTGGGGCATGGCACGGAGGCGGTGAAATGCGTGGGCTTTGCGGTCACACTGCGGCGTGGAACCGAGTGGGCAGCCACCGGAGCCGTGACACAAAAGGTGCCTGCGGATTTCCCCACGGAGACGGCGAGCAAGGCGCGGCCGTAGGTGGCGCGGCTGTAACCGTAGCCGGGAGGCTGCGGAATTCGGCCACGACTTTTCAAGTCGCTATCGTGAAACGAGAAAGAGCGGGATCTCAAGCGCAGCCACCTCTTGCTCTTGCTCCCCTCGGGTCGCAAATCCGTCCCAGCAGTACGCCTGCCCTTGGCGCGCCGTAGATATTAGAAACTAAGATGAAATGGCAGCATAACGCTCGCCATTCTAATTAATACCGGCGCGATTTTTGGTTACGAAGGCGTTACTACCCTGAATACACAAAGTGCATACACGCACTTGCGGCGGAGAAACGATGAATGATGGTAGTCTGAAGTCGTCTATTACTATGGCAAACCTTACCATTCCATTTCCGGAGGGAACAAGGACGGTGGTGCTGCGCGGCAAGCACATCACCATCGGCCGGCTCCCTGAGAACGTCATCCAAGTCCGCGACCGCACCATTTCCGCGCACCATGCGGAATTGTTCTTGGAGGAAGGACACTACCGCATCCATGACGTCGACTCCACCAACGGAATTTTGGTGAACGGCCAGCAAGTCGTCGACTATCACCTGCTCGAGCCGTGCACCGTGCGGCTCGGAAACATGGACTGCGAATTCAAGTTGGAGGATCCCGCGGTCGCCGAAAAGGATGACGTGGATCCGCTTCCCTCGCGTGGCGACATGCTCACGCTGCAGGAGGACAACAAGCTACTGAAAGCGAATGTCTCGGCGTTGCGCGAGCAATTGGAAACGATGAACACCGCGCAGGAGGGCCAGGCCGCCGGCGGTGACGACGGGACGCTGACCCAGCTTGCCAAGCTCTCCGCGGAACTCGCTTCGTTAAAGCAGGAAAACGTCCGGCGGCAGGAAGAATTTGACCGGCTAAAAGACAGCCTCGCCGTGATGCGCCGCGACCGGGAAAATTTGCAGCGCGCGTACGATGCGGTGAACGCCTCGACGCCCAAGCCGGTGGCCAAGCCCGTCGCCGCGCCCATGGCCAAGCTGGTCACCTCGGCTGCGGCGGCCGCGCCCAAGGCACCACCGGCGCCGCCTCTCGCGATGCCCAACAAATTGCCGAAGCCTCCCGTTTCGCTCGGCGCCGCCAACGGCGCACCGTCCGCGCCTTCACCGACCACTCCCACGCGACGCCCGGCTTCGGGCATCACGCCCGGTCCACGCCCAGTGGTGGCGACGCCGATCCCCGCCGCACCAGAACCAGCCCTCGCCGGCAGCGGGCCAAAAGGGACGGAGAAACTGACGGAGTAGCTCGGAGAAGCGGGGCGCGATCTCGAAGTGCGGTGGGAAGCGACAGCGCCACACCGCCTTTGGACGCCCGCGTTTGCTCCTTGCCTGGCAGATCAATAAAGGATCGCTGGCAGGCTGAAAATTTTTAGGGTCTCTGAGTTTTTCAAAAGCTTCCAAAGACGGTGTGGCGCTGTCGCTTTCCACCGCGCTCCAAGATCGCGCCGCTTACCCCGGGCGATTGCCGCGAGACCTTAGCCCTTTTGCTTCGCCATCCCGAAAATAATACGTGTAAGTAGTATTTGACTCCGGAGCGCGAACGGATTCACAACGGCGATGGCGCGCGGAAATGACGCGCCGTACTCTCGCCATGAAACTCCGCCTCGCACCGACCATCGCTCTCGCCCTCGCCTGTTCGTTCGCAGCTTCCCCGGCCGCTCCCAAAAAGCCCGCCGACTCCAAAGCAGACACCGCCAAGGCCGAGCCCGCCAAAGCCGGCGGCGCCCAAGGCTGGTTCAACTGGCGCGGTCCGGATCAAAACGGCACCTCGCTCGAAACTGGCCTGCCGGACAAAGTGGACGCCGCCAATCCGCTATGGACCGCGGACTTCCCCGGCCAGAGCGCTCCGGTCATCGCGAACGGCAAGCTCTACATCAACGGCTACACCGGCGAAGGTCCCGATTTGCGCGAAGGCGTGCGCTGCTATGATGCCGATACCGGCAAGCTGCTGTGGGAAAAGCTGGAGGACGATTTCCTCAGCGACACCATTTACCTGCGCTACGCCACGAACGCCCCGACCATCGATCCGGAGACGGGCAACGTCTACGTGCAGGGTGGCCAGGGTCTGCTCACCTGCTTCACGGCCGATGGCCAGAAGCTCTGGCAGCACTCGCTCATGGAGGAATACGGCCGCCTCACCTTCCCGAATGCGCGCACCGCTACGCCGGTGATTGACCGCGACCTCGTCATCACGCGCGGCATCACCACCGGCTGGGGCGCCAATGGCCCTGCCGGCGACCGCATCCTGGCCTTTGACAAAAAGACCGGCGATCTCGTCTGGCTCAGCTCGCCCGCCGACCGACCGCAGGACAACACCTTCTCCTCGCTGCAGCTCAATTGGTACGACGGCAAGCGTGTCTTTTACACGGCGTGTGGCGATTCCTCCGTGGTCTGCGTGAATGCCCGCACGGGCGATCCGCTCTTCCGCTTTGCCGCCGCCAAGTCCGGCGCCAAGGGCGGCATCAATGCGAGCGTCCTGTTCTACAAAGACTCAGTCCTCATCTCGCACGAGAGCGAGAATATCGACACTACCGACGTCGGCCGCACCGCCGCCTACCGTATCCCCGCGCCGGGCGACAAGCCGGCCGCCGTGCTGCCCACCGCCTATCCCCCGCCTCCGGGCATCCGCATCTTTGCCCCCACGGAACTGGAGAAATGGCGCAACCCGCTCGGCAACCTCGCCTCTTCGCCCTGCCTCGTCGGCGATACGCTGTATGAAGTGACCGGCGTGGGCGAACTCGCCGCGGTCGATGCCGCCAGCGGCACGATCAAGTGGCGGAAAAAGCTCGGCCCCGAGCAGCGCCAATCATCCCCGTTCTACGCCGACGGCAAGCTCTACGTGGGCTTCTATATTTCCAGCGCCGATGCGACGAAGCCGGCCGCGGGCGCGGAGGAAACGGTCGGCCACGGTGACTTTTACGTTTTTAAACCCGGCGAAAAAGACGCCGAGGTGCTGAGCCGCACGCGCCTCGATGGCCGCTGCTTCGGCTCGCCCATTGCCTACAATGGCAAGGTCTACATCCAGACGGACAAGAAGCTCTACGCCTTCGGCAAGAAGGGCGACAACGCCTCCGCGAAGAACGTGCAATGGAAGACGCAGTGGGAAGATCGTCCGGCCACGGCCGCGACCGGCGCCGCCGCGAAGCTGCAGCTCATTCCGAATGAAGTGCTGGTCGAGCCCGGCAAGTCCGAGCAGATCCGCGTGCGCTCCATCGACGCGAATGGCTACGTCGTCGACGAGAAGATCGACCCGGCGAAAGTGAAGTTCGACAGCTATGTTCCGCCCACCGCGCTGGTGAAGGCCACCATGGCCGGCGCCTTTGATGCGGCCGGCAAGCTCACGGCCGATGCCAAGCGCATTGCCAGCGCCGGCGCCTTCCAGGGCGTGGAGACCGACAACGACAAGATCTCCGGCCTCATGCGTGCCCGCGTGCTGCAGGATCTGCCGATCAAAATCGATTTCGAAAACTACGAGCTGAAGGAAATGACCGGCCCCGGTCTCGGCCAAGAGGTGAAGCCGCTCACGCCGCCCGAACCCGGCAAACCCGCGCCACAGCCCGGCCCGACGAACTGGAACATCATCGAGCCGCCCACGGCCTTCGCCTATCCCCCGCTCGCGTGGAATGCCGCGCGCTTCCGCTTCGACGTGCGCAAGGCCCCGGGCGATGGCGAGAACAAGGCGCTGTGCAAGACGATCGACAACCGCATCTTCCAGCGCGCGCAGATCTTCTTCGGCAAACCGGAGCTGCACGACTACACCATCGAGGCCGACGTGATGAGTGAAGGCAACCGCCGCAAAGGCTGCGACATCGGCATCATCTGCCAGCGCTACATCATCGCGCTGAAGTTCAACCAGCAGCAGATCGAGATCAACAGCAACCAGGAGCGCCTGCAAAAGCAGGAATCGCTCACGCTCGAGCGCAACGTGTGGTACCGCGTCAAGGCGACCGTGGTCCCGAAAGGCGACGGCGTGACCGTCAAAGGCAAGGTGTGGAAAAAAGGCGAGCCCGAGCCGGAAAAGTGGAGCATCGAATTCGACCACGCCACCGGCCACAAAAACGGCTCCCCCGGCATCTACTGCCTCACCCCGCAGGAGCAGCGCGCCTGGTTCGACAACATCGAGGTCAAGGCGAACTAAAGTGCCGCCCCGCCCTCCGCGATGCGCTGGAGCAAGCGAGCCTGGCGAATCCTGGCCGCCTTCGTCTTGCTCGCGGTTTTAGGGATCTGGCTGCTCTTTCCGCCGAACCCCGGCCCCGTGATCGCCAGGATCAAAGAGCTATTCCCCAATATCGAAGCGCGGATTCAGCAAGCCCGGGACGCGAATGGAAACTATCCCCAGACGCTGCCCGCCGCACTGGCCGCCGACATGGCCGTGCTCCATCGCCGCTGGACCTACCACAGCGAGGGTGACTCGTTCGACGTGAGCTTCGGCGAGTACTCGGAGGACGATTTCGCCATGTGGTGGAGTTCGAAAGACCGCGAGTGGAACACCGATTCCTGACTGCGCCGCGCAGGTTACTTCGCTTCCTTCTTCCACCTCTCGTACGCCGCCCGACACTCCGCGCAAACCAAGGTCCTCTGCGTTTTCTCCGGACCCAGGATGCACCCCGCATAGATGGCCTCATGCCGATGCGGAAAGAGTTTATGCTCCACTTCCCACGGCGGTTGCCCCGGTCCACGACCGACCAACCCATAAATGATGGGCACATCCATCCACTGCATCCTCGCGTGATGCAACTCGCAGACTTCTCGGTCATATAAAACTTTGTCCCCGCTCGCCACGCGGAGAAACATCGTCTCCATCAGCGCCTTCTCGTGGCCATCGGCTGCTGCCGCCACACTCTTGGGCAGCCGTAGCGTAAACGTGTAGGTCTCGCCCGGCTGCAGCGTCACGGGGTAATAATTGGTCTTCTCCTGCCCCGGCTGCTGCACCGCCCAGCTCAGCGAAAATTTCGTCGTGCCATCCGACATGAGGAGACGCGTGAAACCCTGGTTGGTTTCAAATTTGGCCGGCGCGGTGATGGTCAGGTCCGTGGTTTCTTCGGCGGCACGCGCCTCGGGCGCCGCGAGGAGGAACAAAGCGTACAGACACCCGAAGATCGACCAGGCCCGGGCAGACCAAGCCCACCCGCCCCATGTGAAATTGGAAACCGTCATGGATGCACGTTTACTCCGCGCTTCGGCTCGCGCGAGGGACGGTGTGTCAAAAGATTGTGAGGGGCGCCACCCGACACCTCTCGCCCGGACTGATTTTGTGATTTGGCATCCCCACCTTCTTTGCGCTAAAGAAGACCCATGAGTGAGCCCGCACCTTCGCCGAAATCACAGGATCCCGCGCAGCCGATTCAAGCGCTGATGGAGCGGACGGCCTCTGAGGTCCGCAAGAGCCCCGTGAAATCGGTCGTCTGGGCCTTTTTCGTCGGCCTGCTCCTCACCATTTTTCCCGTGGGCCGTGTGCTCGGCGCGCTCACCAGTCTCGTCTTCGTCCTCCTTCGCCCGCTGCTGCTCGTGCTCGGCGCGCTCAAGCTCGTGGAGGAAGTAGAGCAACGCCGCCGCAAGTGATGGATGCCACCGATCTCAAACGCGCCTCGGGAGCCACGGTCGACGCTGTGAAGCGCGCCACGGCCACCATCCGCCAAAGTCCCGCCCTCGCCCTCCTCGCTTCCCTCGCCGCCGGCTTCGTCATCGGCCTGCTTTCCCGCCGCTCGGCGCGCGAGGTCGAGCCGAAGTAGGAGTTCGGCCTCCCCGGCGAAAAATCCCCCCCCGCTCCAAACGGAAACTTTTTCCCCCTCCGTCCCTCTTGCACATCGCCCAAGCTGCGTTTAGCAATTTGCGCTATGAGCTGGGCGGATGATGAAGAATTTCTACGCCTTGCGCTGCGCGAAGCACGGCGCGGCGCCGGCCGTACTGCGCCCAACCCCCTCGTCGGTGCCGTCATCGTCAAGGCGGGAGAAGTGCTTTCCACCGGCTGGCATCGCGCCGCCGGCCACCCGCACGCGGAGATCGAAGCGCTCCGTAGCCTCGCCAGCCCGGATCTCGCCGTCGGCGCCACCGTCTACATCACGCTGGAACCCTGCTGCACACACGGACGCACGCCCCCCTGCACGGATGCCCTCATCGCCTCCGGCGTCTCCCGTGTCGTCTTCGGAGCCACGGACCCGAATCCCGCGCACACCGGCCGCGCCGTCCCGATTCTCGAGCGCGCGGGCATCCGCGTCACGCACGGCGTGCTCGCCGACGAATGCACCGAGCTGAACGCCGCTTTCAATAAATGGGTCACCACCGGGATGCCCTTCGTCGTCGCCAAGGCCGGCATGTCGCTCGATGGCCGGCTCAGCCGTCCGCCGGGGGAGGGCCAGTGGCTCACCAGCGAACGCTCCCGCGCCGACGCCATGCGACTCCGCGCCGAGGCCGATGCCATTGTCATCGGCGCCGGCACCCTCCGGGCGGACAATCCCCGGCTCACCATCCGCGGCCTGCGCGGCTTTGAGGACAAGCAGCCTCTCCGTGTCGTCGTGACCCGCCGCGGCCATCTGCCGAAGGAATCGTACATTTTCAGCGACGAACATCGCTCCCGCACCCTCGTTTACCGCGGCGAACCCCTCCGTTTCGTCCTGCGCGACCTCGCTCGCCGCGGCTGCACCAACGTGCTCATCGAGGGCGGCGGAGAAGTCCTCGGCGCCGCCTTCGATGCCCGCCTCGTCGACCGAGTCCGCTTCTACCTCGCCCCCCTGGTCTGCGGCGGCCCCAACGTCATCGGCGGCCGCGGCGTCGCCACCAGCGCCGAATCCCTCAAGCTCCGCAACGTGAGCTACCGCCGCTGCGGCGCCGACCTCGTCGTCGCCGGCGATGTCGGCTAATCTTCAGGGGTCAAAGGGCACAGAGAGCAGCAATGAGTAGGACCTATAGGTCCCATGGGTCCCATAAGTCCTATCTTTCTACCCTCTATCCCCCCGCATTCCCCTTTGCCAACTCCCCATCTTTTCGTAACTTGTCCGTTCCAATGGAACGCTGGTTCCTCATTGCATCTACCATCTGTTTTCTTGTCGGCTTCGCCTACGCGATGTTCGCGCTCGGGGCGCGACTGGCGCATCCGTCACGGGGGAACCTTGTCGTGATGCTGCTCGGCTTCGCCTGCCAGACCGGCTTCCTCCACCTGCGCGGCCAATCCGTGGGCCGGTGTCCCGTCACCAATCTCTTCGAGGTGCTCATCTTCCTCAGTTGGGCCATCGTGATGCTCTATTTCTTCATCGGCGGCACCTACCGGCTCTCGCTGCTGGGCATCTTCACCGCCCCGATGGTCTTTCTCCTCCAACTCGGCGCCCTGCTCCTGCCCGACGCCAACCGCGCCCCGGTCTATAAAAAGAGCGCCGGCATGTGGCCGGAGCTGCACGCCGCCGTGTCGCTCGTGGCGTACGGTGCCTTCGCCATGGCTTGCGTGGCCGGGGTGATGTATCTCGTGCAGGAGCGGCTGCTGAAAAAGCACCGCATGAACAGCTTTTTCCAAAACCTGCCGCCCATTGCCGACCTAGCCGTGGCCATGCAGCGGGTGATGGCGGCCGGGGTCATCCTCCTCGGCTTCGGCCTCCTCGCCGGGTTTGCCGCCGGCAATTACCAACAGCATCTCACGGTCATCTCCTGGGCCATCGGGGTGTGGCTCACCTACACCGGGGTGCTCGTGGCGCGCTGGACGCACCGCTTCAGCGCCCGGCGCATCGCCTGGATGTCCGTTGTCGCCTTCACCGTGGCGCTAACGACTCTCGGGGTTCTGAGTTTTACCCACCTCTAGTCTTTGTCTATTTGATGCAAGTTGTCTGTCTCGGTCTCAGTCACAAATCCGCGCCCGTGGAGGTGCGCGAGAAATTTGCCGTGGGCGATTCCCATTTGGGCGAGGTGGCCGTGCAAATCGCCCATGCCCCGGGTGTCGGCGAGGCCGTGATTATTTCCACCTGTAATCGCGTGGAATACTACCTCGCCGCCGAGGACCCGAGCCGCGCCACCGAAGCCGTGCTGGAATTTGCCCAGTCCCGCGGTGCCGCCGATCCCAATGCGCTGCACCCGCTCCGCGGCGACGACGGCGTGCGGCATCTCTTCCGCGTGGTCAGCGGCATCGAGAGCATGGTCCTCGGGGAAACGGAAATCCTCGGCCAGGTGAAAAAGGCCTACCAGGCCGCCCAGACCGCCGGTGCCACCTCACGCCATCTCAACAAGCTCTTTCAGCGCGCCTTCAGCGTGGCCAAGGAAGTGCGCACGCATACCAGCATTACCCGCGGCTCGGTCAGCGTCGGCAGCGCCGCCGTGGAACTCGCGGAGAAAATTTTCGGCCAGAAGCTGGATCACTGCAAGGCAATGATCCTCGGCGCCGGCGAAACCGCCGAGATCACCGCCCGCGCCCTGCAACTCCGCGGGGTGCAGTCCATCTTCGTCTCCAATCGCACCTACGAACGCGCCCACGCCCTCGCCGAGCAGCTCAACGGCCGCGCCATCCACTTCGAGGAATGGGACCGCGAACTGGGCACCGTGGATATCCTGATCGGCTCCACCGGAGCCCCGCACGCCGTGGTGACCAAAGCCAAGCTCGCCCCCGTGATGCACCGCCGCGCCGACCGCCCGCTCTACTGCATCGACCTCGCCGTCCCGCGCGACTTCGAGCCCGCCGTGAACGACCTCGATGGCGTGTATCTCTACAACATCGACGAGCTCCAGCACATCGCCGACACCTCCATGAAGGAGCGCCATGCCGAGCTCGCCAAGTGCGACGCCATGATTGAGCGCCACGTCGCCGAATACCGCGAATGGCTCACCACCCCCCGCCCCGAGATCCCCCTGCGCGTCCAAGCGGAGGGGGCCAAGTGATCGCCGCGCTAATGTGGCTCCCGACTCCGCTCGGGAGTTTGCAAACAAACGCGCAGCGCTAATCCTCCGCGCCGACCACTCTTTAGGCATGATGACCTCTCTCAAACTCGGCACCCGCGGCTCCGCCCTCGCCCTCGCGCAGGTTGATCTCACCGAAGCCGCCCTCCGCCGCGCTCTTCCTCATCTAAAGACGGAACGGGAAATCTTCATCACCCGCGGCGACCAGAAGCTCGACCTCAACCTCCTGCAAAAAGGCGACGCTGGCGGCAAAGGCCTCTTCACCCGCGAGCTCGAGGAATCCCTTCTGGCCGGCTCCATCGACGTCGCCGTCCACAGCCTGAAAGACCTCCCTGGCCACAACCCGCCCGGCCTCACCATCGCCGCCGTCCTCGAGCGCGCCCCCATCGCTGACATCCTCGTTTCCAAAACTACCGGTGGCCTGCGTGCGCTGCCCCAGGGCGCCCGTGTCGGCACCAGCAGCATCCGCCGCGCGCGCCAAATCGCCTGGCAGCGACCCGATCTCCAAATTGAAGAATGGCGCGGTAACGTCCCCACCCGTCTCCGCAAACTCCGCGAGCGCAACGATGTCGCCGCCATTGTCCTCGCCGAGGCCGGCCTTCGTCGCCTCGGCTATGCGCTGGATGGCGGAAAGCTCCAATGCGACAGCGGCGAGTTCTTCGCCGATTCCCTCGCCGAGTATCTCATCCCCGCCATCGGCCAGGGCGCCGTTGCCCTGCAAGCCCGCGAGGATCGCCCCGAGGTGCTGGAAATTCTCCGCGCCATCAACCACGAACCCACCATGCTCGCCGTCCGCGCCGAACGCGAAGTGCAGCGGCTCCTCGCCGGCGATTGCTCCGTCCCCATCGGCATCCGCACCGATCACGTCGACGGCCAATTAGTCATGCGCGGCATCCTTTTCCACGCCGACACCGCCGAACCCATCACCGCCACCGCCGAAGGCACCGACCCCGAGACCGTCGCCCGTGCCCTGGTTGCCGGGCTGTCCTCGTCTCCGCAGGGAGCCTAGCGGAATAAACAAAGCTGTAGCCGTTCGAAGATCACGGGACGCAATGTAGCTGCGACCGGAAGGTCGCAGGGAACGGCGCGACTTTTCTGAACCGCTCTCGCACCACCGTGGCCGCTTCCTGCGACCTTCCGGTCGCGGCTACAAAGCGCTCTGCAAGATGCGAACAGCCACCACCCAGCTTTAATTGCCCTAAAAAAGCTCCATCTCGCCCCCGCCACTGCCCCCCGAAAGCAAGGCCTCGTGCTCCCGCTCCGGGAGCGAGCGCCACCAGTCGCGGGCCTCATTTTCCGAGTAGGCCATCACTGAAAAAGCGCGCCCGCGCCATTCCAGTTCAAAGCATTGCGCGTCGACTTCATCGGCGCGGCAGCGGATCCACGGAACCCGGATAATCTTCATCGTCATTGCTCCGCCACAGAAAGCGGAAACCGCGCCGAAAGGCACCAATTTTTCATCACATACTTCGCGATCTTTGCTATCGTCTGGTTCAGCCTGCACCACTCCCGCACCGTGCCCGTCCGAAACTCCAATTTTATCTCCCTGCTCCTCGGCGCCGCCCTTGTTGGCTCTGCCATGGCCGCACCCGTCGATTTCAAAAAAGAAGTGCAGCCACTGCTCCAGGAGTTCTGCTTCAAGTGCCACGGCGGCACGAAAAAGAAGGGCGACGTGGTGCTGGACATTTACAAGGGCGCCGAGGACGCGGCGAAGGATCCGAAAGTCTGGGACGCCGTGCTGGACAATCTCCGCACGCACACCATGCCTCCGGACGACGAGGACAAGCAGCCGACGCTGGAACAGCGCGAGACGATGATGAAGTGGGTCGACCAGTCCGTCTTCGCGGTGGACCCGGATCATCCGGACCCAGGCCGCGTGACCGTGCGCCGGCTGAACCGCATCGAATACAACAACACCATCCGCGATCTGGTGGGCGTGACCTTTGACGCCGGCGCGGATTTTCCCGCGGATGATTCGGGCTATGGCTTCGACAACATCGGCGACGTGCTCTCGCTGCCGCCCGTGCTTTTTGAGCGCTACCTCGCGGCGGCGGAGAAAATCATGAGCGCGGCCATTTTGAACGACCACACCGCGCGCAGCCAGACGGTGCCAATCAACCTGCTCACCATCAGCGGCGGTCCGGACAAGGGCAACACCGCGGCCTCGCGGCGCATTGACGACCACGAGTCCACCGTGAGCTTCGATGCGGACGAGTCGGGCACCTTTACCATCCGCGTGGATTTCCAGGGCAACAAAGCCTCGGGCGAAGCGGCCAAGGTGGAGCTGAAGGTGGACGGCAAATTGGTCAAAACCGTCTCCCTCAGTGGAGAAAATGGGCGCACGGATAGCAACAAGCTACCCGTGCCGATTTCGAACAAGGGCAAGCACGTCATCACCTTCCGAGTGGTGAACTGGCTCACCACGCCGGAAATGAAGGACGGCAAGGCGCGCAATCGCACCGCGACGATTCGCCGGCTCGATGTGCTCACCCCTCCGCAGCCGCCCAAGGCGCCGGACTCGCAGCTCAAGATTTTTGCGGCGGGCCAGGGACAGCCCAATCTCGAGGCCGCCGCCAAAGCGGTCATCACCACCTTTGCCACCAAGGCTTTTCGCCGTCCGCTCCTCCCCACGGAGGTGCAGCGGCTCATGGCCATCTTTGCCATGGCGCAAAAGAAGGGCGGGAACTTCGAGCAGAGCGTGCAGACGGCGCTGACGGCCGTGCTCGTCTCACCACACTTTCTTTTCCGGTGCGAATTCCAGATGGAGCCGGACAGCCCGGCCGCCGTGCATCCCATCCAGGAATACGCGCTCGCTTCGCGTCTCTCCTACTTCCTGTGGAGCACGATGCCGGATGACGAACTCCGCAACCTGGCCACCAAGGGCGAGCTGCGCAAAAACCTGGAGGCCCAAGTGCGGCGCATGCTGCGCGACCCGCGGGCGAGCGCGCTGACGGATAATTTCTGCGGGCAATGGCTGCAGACCCGCAACCTCGCCTCCGTCACGCCCGACACCAAGACCTTCCCGGAATGGAACAAGGATCTCGCCGCCGCGATGGAGCAGGAGACGGAGCTGCTCTTCCAAAACATCATGCGGGAGGATCGCCCAGTGACCGAGCTGCTGAGCGCCGACTACACCTTCGTGAATGAGCGCCTCGCGCGGCTCTACAATATCTCCGGCGTGGAGGGAGACGCCTTTGTGAAAGTGAAAGTGCCGGCGATGCGCCCGGGCGGCGTGCTCGGGCACGGCTCCTTTCTCACGCTGACCTCCAACCCCACACGCACCTCGCCCGTGAAACGCGGCAAGTTCGTGCTCGAAAACCTTCTCGGCACGCCTCCCCCACCGCCACCACCGGATGTGCCGGACCTGAATGATCCCAAGCGCGGGGAGCTGAAAGGAACGCTGCGGCAGCGCATGGAGCAGCACCGCAAGGAACCCATCTGCGCCGGCTGTCACGCGCGCATGGACGATATCGGCTTTGCCCTCGAGCATTTCAACAGCATTGGCGAATGGCGCGACAACGATAGCGGCGCGACCATCGACACCGCCGGCCAGCTCGTCAGTGGAGAGCAGTTCAAGGACGCTGTGCAGCTACGCGACGTGCTCCTGAACAAAAAGCGCGAGGAGTTTCTGCGCTGCATGACGGAGAAGATGCTCACCTACGCGCTTGGCCGCGGTGTGGAGCGCTATGACCGCCCGGCGGTGGATAAAATCGTCCAGAAGCTGGAGAAGGATGGCGCCAAGTTCAGCACGCTCGTGATGGAGATCGTGAACAGCGTGCCCTTCGAGATGCGCCGCGGCGAGGGCACGCACCAGGCTTTCGCCGCCTCACCCGGCGGCGGTGGCACCGCGGCGAAGCCTACGGTGTCCGCGCCCCCGACCACCTCCACTCCGCCGCCTCCAGCTTCGACCACCCCTGTTTCGTCGTCCACCAAGACACCGCCAAAAGGGAAGGCCGGGACAAAGAGGTAAGATTCAAAGAGCCGGGGCGCCCGCATTTGTTTAGCCGCCGAATGGGTCCTTCAGGCGTCTGACGGACCCATTCAGCGGCTAAATAAATATGGGTGCCCCGGCTCCTTGAATCAGCACACCGTCCACTGCAACGGGCTGGACGCCGCTCGTTTTCCCCGACAAAAAAGGGCGAAAGGATGCTGCAGACGCATTCGTTCTTTCATCACGATTTCTATGGATAAAATTCTCGTCCACGGCGGACACTCGCTCAATGGCACCGTCCGCATCAGCGGCAGCAAAAACAGCGCGCTGCCCATTCTTGCGGCCACCCTCCTCACCAAGGAGCCGTGCACCATCTCAAACGTCCCGGACCTCTCGGACATTCACTACATGCTGCAGATCCTCAGCCATCTCGGCGCGAGCGTGGAACGCGCCAGCGGCGTGGTGACGGTGCAGGCGGAGAAAATCAAAACCGAGGCCCCGTACGACATCGTCCGCAAGATGCGCGCGAGCGTGTGCGTGCTCGGCCCCCTGCTCGGCCGCGAAAAGGAGGCCACGGTCTCGCTGCCCGGCGGCTGCGTCATCGGCGACCGCCCGATTGATTTGCACCTGAAGGGATTCGAGGCGCTCGGCGCGATGAACCGCATCGAGCACGGCAACGTGAAAATTTTTGCCGGTGAACTGCGCGGCGCCTCCATCAATCTGCGCGGCAAGCAAGGCCCCACCGTGCTCGGCACCGACAACGTGATGATGGCCGCCGTCCTCGCCGAAGGCACCACGGTCATCGAGAGCGCCGCCGCTGAGCCCGAAGTGGTGGACCTCGCGAATTTCCTGAATTCCATGGGCGCCAAGATCGAAGGCGCCGGTACCCGCCGCATCGTCATCGAGGGCGTGAAAGAGCTGCACGGCGCGGAGCATGCGGTCATTCCCGATCGCATCGAGACCGGCACGTATCTCGTCGCCGGCGCGATGATGGGTGGGGACGTGACCCTCAAGCGCGCCGATCCCAGCCATCTGGGCTTCGTGATCGAGATGGTCCGCAAGGCCGGATACACGGTGGACACGACCGAGGATACCATCCGCGTGCGCGGCAATGGCGCGCCGAAGCCGCTCCAACTCACCACGGAGCCCTATCCCGGCTTCCCCACCGATATGCAGGCGCAGATGTGCGCGCTGCTCGCGCAGACGAGCGGCATCAGCGTGATCAGCGAAACCATCTTCCCGCAGCGCTTCATGCACGTGAGCGAGTTGAAGCGCATGGGCGCCGATATGTCGCTCGACGGCCACACGGTGATCATCACCGGCGTGGAACGCATGAGCGGCGCCCCGGTGATGGCCAGCGACCTGCGCGCCAGCGCGGCCCTCGTGCTCGCCGGCATGCGCGCCGAAGGCGTCACCGAGGTGAACCGCGTCTATCACATCGACCGCGGCTACGAGTCGATCGACGACAAGCTGAACAGCCTCGGCGCGCGGATCGAGCGGATGAAGGCGTAGCGCACCTGCGGCGCGAAACTCCTGGACTGTAGTGGCACATCTCCCAGCTCAAAGCGGGAGCGTCGCGCGGTTCACGCTTGATCTGCTGGCGCCATCGCCCAGCTTGGGTCGTCATGTCTTCCAGTTTCTTCGAAGAACAAATCTTGGAAAAGGAGAAGACCTACCGGAGACAGATGGCGCCAGTCCGCGAGATTGTTCTGCGATTTGCGGAACAGAAAAATTGGTCTCCCTTCAGCCGAGGCCGAAAGGCTCATGTCAGCGTTCATGGTCCCATCCATTCTTTGTGGGGAGTAATCGACATTGAGATCGAACGGCTCGCCTGGGAAGACATGCCGAAATCCTTGTCCCCGGATGATCCATTCACGCTTTGGTGCTCTGCTACCAAGGAGTGCGCAGGGGGCCGTAGTTTTGCGGAGACAGAGCTATACTGGCAGGTCTATTTCGCCGACTTACCAAGGTACGCTGAGAGATTTTTAGACTCTGCCTGGGCGATGCTGTGCGACCTCCGTGAGGACGAATTGGTTTCACAATGGCCTGGCCCCAGCGCTCACCCTGACCTTCCTCCCAATTTTGGACCACCGAGAAAGAGAAGACCTTCGCCTTAATCACGCGTCTCTGCTTCGTCGCCACAGCCCGCCGGCTGCGGCGACGAAGCGCAAATTTGGAGCGGCCTCGCACGTCGCAACGTTAGTCCGCGAGCTCCCGCTCGCAGCTACATTGCCACCCCGCCTACATCTCCGCGAGCGCGAAGGCCGCGTCGGCCAGCGGGCTTTGCTTGAGCGTGCGCATCTGCCGGGCGAACTCCGCGGAGTCGCGGTGATTCACGGCTTCAGCAGCCGCCACGAAGGCTTCGAGCCAGCGCTTTTGCAGATACTGCGGCTGCCGGCCGAGCAAGGCTTTGGCCCGGTCCAATGCTTCGTCCCAGCTCTTCTTTTGCGCGAGCGCGTGGCCAGCGGTATAAACGCCCGCCCAGTTTTCATCGATTGCGTTCCAGGCCTTCGTCACCACGAGGCCGCCGGCGCCGCGCTTCTCCGCCTTATCGCGGAAGGAGCCAAAGGCGGTCACCTGCGCCCAAGTTTTGAGATGCACCGAGGCCGACAGGGCCGCAAGGTCATCATTCGTCACCGGGCCGGCCGCCACCGGTTCCGCGGCTTTCTGCCAATAGGTCCGCTGGATTTCCGCCGGCAGCGCCGCGAAGGGAACCTTCACGATTCCCGTCGCCGTGTGCACATTCACCACTTCGGGCGCACCGAGCTCGCCCTCATACGTGGTGCCATCATTGAGGCGAATCTGATCCGCCTGGGCCGTCATGGCCATCGTTCGGAGGAGAACAACCATCGCTGTGAGTTTGGTTGTCTGCATGTCGCGGGGATAATTCCCGAGCCCCCAATTTTCTTAAGCTAAAAAAACAGCAGATATGTAACGAGTTTGCGGCGAGCGACTAAAACGGCCTCTCTATGAACCGATGCCTTCCTTGAGATGGACACCCATCTCGAAGAACCTGCTCGCGCCCGGCCAAAGCCGAAATACCCTCTTCCGCATCCCAACTTTGGAACCTCGCCATGAAGTGCTGTCCTCGATGCCAAACCCCGGCGCCACGCTGGAAAGACGTTCTCTTTGGTTTCGGCATGACGCACCGCTGCGAGGTCTGCGGCGCGCACTCCGAAATTCCTCCTCGCCAACTTTGGCGCACGCGGGTGGTCCTTTGCATTTCGCTCGCCACGGTAGCGGGAGTGATGAAAGAGCAAGGGTTTTGGGCCATACTGGCGGCCGTGCTGGTGGCAGCCCCGGGCATTCTCTTTGCCACCGGCTCCCTCGCCCTCGTTGCGACGGGGGAAGTGGATCCTCCTCCTCCGAATTTACACGGCTCGCTGCAACCCCGCCAATTGCCTCCCAAGCAATCCCCGCCCAAGGAGTGCGAGCGCTGTGGCCTCGACCTGCGCGCCGGATACGACGGCTGCATGTCTTGCGGATGGAAACCCGCTCCAAGTCCCACCACTCCCACTCCGTCGCCGTAGAGCATTCTCGATCCAGACAGACGCCAACCGAAGCGCTGAAACTCTTGGTGGCGTGACGCTCCGCGTCGCGCCTAAATGAGGTGGGAATGGCGCCGCCTACACCGTCTCCGTCAGCGCGATCCACAGGTCTGAGCCGAACTGCGCGACCACCTTTTCTGCCAGCGCCATGCCCGCAGCCTTTTCGCGAAGCACGGCAAATACGGCGCTGCCGCTGCCGGACATCATCGCGCCCGCCGTCTCCGGCTGGGCAAGCAGCCAGCGCTTGAACTCCGCGAGCTGGATATACTTCTCGAAGACGGGCCGCTCCAAATCATTCACCAGCGCGCCCCAGGGAAATACCTGCTCGCCGTACGGCACGCCGGGGATTTCGCGGGCGTCGCGCCACTGGCGATAGGCCCACGGCGTGGGCACTCCAAAGGGAGGTTTGAGCAGCAGCAGCGGCTGCGACGGCAGTTCACACGGCTCCACCACTTCCCCACGCCCCGTGCAGCGCGCGGCACTCTGCCAAATGAAGAACGGGATGTCGCTGCCGAGATCGGCGGCGAGGCGTGCCAGTTCTTCGCGCGGCAATTGCGTCTGGAATAGATGATCCAGCGCCAGCAACACCGTGGCCGCATCGCTGCTCCCGCCGCCGAGCCCGGCGCCGTGCGGGATCTCCTTTTTCAAATGCAGCCGCACATTGGGCTCAAAGCCAAACGAGGTGCAAAAATGCCGCACCGCCTTCACGGCGAGATTGCTCTCATCGGTCGGCAGCGAGGCGTCGCTGCAAGTGAATTCAAGGCCCCCTTTCTCACGCAATTCCATTTCGAGCGTGTCGAAGATGGAAATGGGCGCCATGAGCGTATCGATCTCATGAAAGCCATCCGGGCGCTTGCCGCACACACGGAGCGAGAGATTAATCTTGGCAGGAGCGAGAAATTCCATGGTCTAACTGCTCAAATGCGCGTGCGTCACGGTGCCCGCCGGGAGCCATCCAGCATGGAGGCATAAGCGGAGTTGCCCGTGTTCACCTTGGTCGCGATGGTGCCGCCGGGACCGACGAGAGTGAGGTTGTCGTTCGCCCACTGGAAGATGCCGCCCTCCAGCACCTGAACATCGGTAAACCCACGCTGGAGCAGGATATTCGCGAAGGCCGAGGCATCGATACCGACGGTGTCGTACACCACCACCTGGGCCTTTTCCTTTCCGGCGAGACCGTTCTCCGTAAGCGTAGCGCCCATCACCGCACGGCGGGCGCTCGGGAGATGGCTCGTGGCAAATTCCGCCTCACTGCGCAGATCGAGCAGCAGCGGCGGCGCCGTGCGGCCGGCGAGCCACTGTTGCAGCTTCATGTCCTCGATGTATTTGACCGCTCGGTTCTCGTTGCGGATTTGGTCGCGCAGCTGCCCCCAGCGCCATGGCCAGTACGCCAGCCACAGCGCCACCACAATGATGGCGGCCATGAGCACTTGCGTGATGGCAAACGGCGACAGGGAGCGCCGCTTCATGACTTAGCGAATGTCCAGGGCCGCGGGCTGCCGCGTGGAGCGGGTGCCCTTGCCCTCGACGAGGCGCACGACGGTGCCGTCGCCCTTCACCCGCACGCCCAGCTCGGTGGCGCCGTCGCTGGTGATCGGCTTCGACCACTTCACCACCCACGAAGGCTGCCCGCTGATGATGGCACCCTGATCGATGGTCACGCTGACGATGTAGGTGTCACCGGCCTTGCGGCTCGCCAGGAAATCGCTGGCGAGCTTGGCCGCGCGGACCACGTCCACGCCCGGCTGTTCGCGGGCGAAGACGCCGGAGGTCAGGACGGTGAGGCCGAGAAAGGCGAGAAGGAGGCGCGTCTTCACAGGCCGAGAACTTTGCGGACTTCCGCCAGCGTGCCGGCGCTGCCGAGCTTCGTGTTTTTGTGCGCGATGAATTTCGCGTACTCGTTTTGGAACGTGATGCCCGGCGGGCGGAAATCGAATTCGCCCGGCTTGTCGCGGAAAAATTCGCGATGCACGCGGGTCCACACGAGGCGGCCGTCGGTATCGATGTTCACCTTGGTCACGCCGAGCTTGGCGGCTGGGAGATATTCTTCCTCATTCACGCCGCAGGCGCTCGGGTCAAGCGTGCCGCCCGCCTTGTTGATGCGCGCCACTTCGTCCTTCGGCACCGAGGAGCTGCCGTGCATCACGATCGGCACGGGCGCGTGGCCCGCCGCTTTCACTCGCTCCCGGATGTTTTCAATCACGTCGAAATGCAGCGATTGCTGGCCCTTGAATTTGTAAGCGCCGTGGCTGGTGCCGATGGCCGCCGCGAGCGCGTCGCACCCGGTCTTTTGGATAAATTCGACCGCCTCCTCCGGATTCGTGAGGCAGGCATTGCCTTCGTCCACCGCGATGTCTTCCTCCACGCCGCCGAGCATGCCGAGTTCGGCCTCGACGCTAATGCCCTTGGCATGCGCCTTGTCGACGACGCGCTTGGTGATCGCGACGTTCTCCTCAAAGGATTCGTGCGAAGCGTCGATCATCACCGACGAATAGAAACCGGAATCGATGCAATCGTAGCAGGTTGCCTCGTCGCCATGGTCGAGATGCACGGCAAAGACCGCCTCGGGGAAAATGCCCGACGCCGCGCGGATGATGGCCTCCAGCATGCGCTTGTCCGTGTATTTGCGGGCGCCTTTGGAAATCTGAATGATGAACGGAGCCTGGCTTTCGATGCAGCCCCGGAAGAGGCCCATCGTTTGCTCGGCGTTGTTGATATTATAGGCGCCGACGGCAAACTTTCCGTAGGCCACTTTATACAAATCCGCAGTAGTGACGATCATGGCCCGGAGAGAAAAGGCGGGGGAGGCATAGAGGGCAAGTCTGGAGTATGGGGACCGCGCGCGAAGTATTCAGTATTCAGTGCCCGGCAGAAGCATTCGAACGACGGGCGGTCAGTTCGGAGTCCCGCCTTGAGGCGGCCAGCGCGCATATGCAAGTCCGGGCGTTCGAATGCCGGCGGCGCCTATGCTCGGGAGCGCGCTTCTGAAATGCGCACGCTGGCCGCCTCAAGGCGGAACTCCGAACTAATCGCGCCACGTTCGAACCCGCGCCCCAAAATTACAGCCCTTAAACCCGCCCACTGAATACTGGATACTGAACACTGAATACTTGAACCACGGGCCATTCCGTCAGCCTCCCAAAACAATCCCCACCCCGTTTACGTCGTCTGCTGCCGGCGCGTGATGATTTCCGATTGGAACCGCGTCTTCACGATGCTCGCCGCCGGACACACCCCGCGCCATTGCGTGCCGGGATATAGAATGCTGTCGCGCCCGATGATCGAGCCGGGATTCAGCACCGAGTTGCAGCCGATCTCCGCGCGGTCGCCGATCACGGCGCCGAATTTCTTCAACCCCGTCGGAATCAACCCCTGCGGGCTGGTGACGACGACCTCGCCATGATCGAGCTTCACATTGCTGACAATCGCGCCGGCGCCGAGATGCGCGCGGAAGCCGAGGATGGAATCGCCCACGTAGTTGAAATGCGGAATCTGCGCCTCATCGAGGACGATGCAATTCTTCAGCTCACACGAATTTCCGAGCACGCAGCCGCTGCCGACGATCACGTTTTCGCGAATGTAGCAGCCATTGCGAATCTCGCAGCCATCCCCGATCCACGCGGGCCCTTTGATCATCGCGCCCTGTTCGATCACCGTGCCTTTGCCGATGAACACCGCGCCGCTGATGAATGGTTTCCCCACCAGGCGGCCCTGGATTTGCGGCTTGAGCCGGAATTGCAGGTAGCTGGGAATCTGCTTCAGCGCGTCCCACACATTCACAGAATTATCGAACAACATCCGATGCTCGGTACGATTCAAATCAAGGTAGTGCGTGGGTGCGAAAGTCATCGGGCGCTGGCAACCGGGTGCCGTAGCGTGCAAGCGGCCAAAACGCAAGGACTGGTCTTGGTGCGAGGGATTTCGACGGCTAGGAAATAGGCCTAGAATGAGCTTCGGTTGCGTTACCCCGAGATTGCCAGACCCGTGGTTTGCCCACACCCTCTCCGGCACCCACCATGAGAACTTTCCCACTCCTCCTCCTTTGTCTCTTTGGTCTCGCGTTTCAGGCACTCGCTGAGGGCCCGGAGGACATGGGCGGCGTGCGCTGGGGGATCAGCCGCGAGGAAGCAAAAGCGGTGCTGCTCCAGCGTCCAAATGTGAAACTGGAATCGGAGACGCCGACGCAACTCGTCTTCACGGGCGGCGATTGCGCCGCGGTGCCGGTGAAGAGTTGGACGCTCCAATTCGTCAGCGACAAATTCGCGAACGGCATCGTGGTGGTGCAGGGCGATGACGGGAAGAAGCTCTACGAAACGACGAAGACGTGGTTTCGCCCCAACTACGGCAATGGCCGGGAACAAAAGGCGGACCACCACGTGGAGATCCGCTGGATTTTCAAAGACGCCGCCACCAGCGCCAGCCAGGGCGAGGTAAAGATCATGTGGTACTTCGATCAGAACGAAGTGACCATCAAGTTCATCCACCAGCACGCCTAAGGGCGCACGCCAGCGCAGGTCGAGCGGCTACAACTTAATTCAAACCGCTCTACTTCTTCTTCCGCTTGACCGGCTTGGTGACTCGCTGGGGCTTGCTGCGCTCCACGCGGGCATAGGCATTGTGATTGTGGATGCTCTCAAAATTCTCCGCCTCCACGCAGTACCACGTGATGTTCGGCTGGCGCGCACTGCGCGCGGCGATGTTCCGGACGAGGTCCTCCACAAAAACAGGATTATCGTACGCGCGCTCGGTCACGGCTTTTTCGTCCGGACGCTTCAGCAGGCTGTAGAGCTCGCTGCTCGCGCTCGCTTCCACGAGGGCGATCATGTCCTCAATCCACACCGGCTTTTTAAAGCGGATGCTGTAGGTCACCTGCCCGCGCTGGTTGTGCGCACCGCGTGCCGAGATGGCTTTGCTGCACGGACAGAGCGTCGTGACCGACACGATCGCCGTCACCACGAAGTCCACCTTTCCATTCTCCAGCGTCGCCTCGAAGCGCACCGTGTAGTCCATCATGCTGGCCGCTCCGGTCACGGGCGCCTTCTTTTCGAGAAAGAAGGGGAACTCGAACGTGACGTGCGCCTTGTCCGCGTGCAACCGCTTCGCGAGGTAGTCGAGCAGCTTCGGCACATTGTCCACGTGGATCTCCGGGCCAAATTCCTGCAGCACTTCCACAAAGCGGCTCATGTGCGTGCCTTTGAAATGGTGGGGCAACTCCACGGTGAGCGCCGTGGTGGCCACGGTGTGCTGGATCGAGCGGGCCTTATCGCGCACCTGCATGGGGTAGCGGAGCGCGCGGACGCCCACCCGGTCTATGGCGATGCCCCGCCGGTCCGGCTGGTTTTGCGTATCGTGCAGTTTCTCCATCAACTATTCGTATTCAGGCGGAGGGCCTTCGTATTCCTCGCGCAGCGCCTCGGTGAGGCTCTTCTCGTAAAAGAGGAAACGCTTCGTGACGAAGAGCGGATCCTTCTGTTCGTGCGGATCGAGATTTTTTTCCACGAACTCCTCAATGGTCAGTTCGCTGAATTGGTCGATCTCATCCTTCCACACATTCTCACGCCACGCGAGCTTGTGCGTGGCCTCAAAGCACGTCAAGGCGAGCTCGAAATCGAGATCGTCGAACTCGTCGCTGAACAATTCGCCCACCGTCGTTCCAGCATCACATTGCAGCAAGTCGTCGCTGATGTAGTGCAGGATTTGAATCAGTGCGCTGACGTAAAAAGTCGTGGGCATTGGCAGAGCATTAAACACGAAACCTCCAATATCCAATACTGAACATCCAACGTCCTGGGGGCATTGGGTCCTGGACGTCGCGTGCTGGACGTGGGGCGTCTCCTTACTTCTTCTCCAAGCCACCCTTCACGAAGGCGACAAACTTCTCCTTCGATTCCTTCACCAGTGCGGCCGGCCCGGTGAATTTGACGAACACCGGTCCCTCTGCATTGTCAATGATGACGCCCACCAACGCGAAGTCCGGCTGATCCTCCGTCGTGCCCGAGATGCGGCTGGCCTTCATCGTGCCCTCGGTGGAGACGACGAGCACCTTCGCCCCGCCCCACTGCTGTTCCTCGCTCTTCTGCACGTCCGAGCCCCCGGTGAACTGGGCAAACCAGCGCTGGGCGTTGGACTGCGCATCGCCGCCCTGTCCGCCTTCAAACGCGAAGAAAACGATCTCGCCCGGCTTGCCGCCATCCTTGCCCGGCACTTCGAGCTGCGCCTTGCGCATCGGCGACTTGGGCTCCGTCGATTTCCAGCCTTCCGGCAGCGCAAATTTGTAATCGCGCACCGTCACCGTGGAATCCGCGGCAAACACGGAGGCAGCGAAGAACAGCGAGCAGGCAAGTAGGGCAAAGCGTTTCATAAGCGGCGGAGATACCGGGAATGCCGGGGGCGTCAACGATGAAGGCATTTTTCCCGGCCCGAACGGATAGCGCCCGGCCAAGTATGAACGCCGCCGCCGGGACCTCCGACGTCCTCAGTCGGCTTCCTCCGGCACGCAGCGCGAGGCACCAGGCATTGCCATCTCAGGAAGCGAAAATCACGCAGCTCGGCATTCAGCGTATCCGCGCCCTTCCGCATTATCCGCGGTCTCTTTTTAGAGCAGTTTCAGAAAAACTGTAGCCCCACAAATCTTGCGCTCGACAGTGTAGCTGCGACCGGAAGGTCGCAGGGAGCGGCTCCGAAATTTCTAGCCGCGGATAACGCGAATGGGCGCGGATGGAGGAAGTTCGAAGTGCCGCGGCCATTCGGTGGCGAAGATGGCAATGCCTGTGGTTTGGCGCGGCGCGCTGGAGGACGTCGGCACTCCCGGCCTCGGCGCCCACACTTGGGCGTGTGCCCGCAAGATGACGCGCTTACTTCAGGAACACCGCACTCAGCGCGTCGTTCAGGATGGGATCGGCGCTGGCGGCGAGGTAAAGTTCGTCGGCTTGTTGGCGCGTGGCCATCAGGAGATGGTAGGCGGAGAGCGTTTCGAAAGAGGCGTTGAGCGCGCCGATCATGGGCAGATACACGCTGCCGTCGGCCTCCACGTTTTCCACCATGCCCCACGGCGGGAACCAGCCGCGCGCCTCCATTTTGGAAAGGAGATCGTAGATGCTTTGCGGATTCTTTTCCATCAGCGCCGACATCAGGATGTAGTGCGGGTAGATGAGGTGCTGGTTCTTGTCCTCCACGCCGCTCACGAAATACCCGCGGCCCCGCGAGCCTTCGCCGGCGCTCAGGCCATAGATGCCGATTTTCGCCGCAAGGCTCTCCGGCGCATACGTGGGGAAATACGACTTTTGCTGCGCCAGCCGGTCCTGCCGGTAGGCGCGCCAGTCCACGCAGCCAGCCTGCGCCACGGCATCCGTGTTGAACTTTGAAAAGAACAGCGCCGGCAAATCGGGAATGAACCCGATGCCGCGATAGGTGCGGCCGCTTTCATCCATCTTCGGCACCGAGGTCGGGCCAGAAGCGATGCGCTGCATCATGAGCACCAGCGCGGTCTCGCCGCCCCAGTCGCGCCACACCCCGGTGAGCGGTGTGTGGTTATCGCGGATGCCGTGCAGCACGTAGCCATCGGCATCGTGCAGCGCGTTGAGCTGCACCGCGTGCAACATTTCCAGCGCCTTCGCCGCCGTCTCGTCGTCATGCAGGCAGTTCGCCGCGATGCGAAGCGGAATGAGGCAGAGCGCCGTATCCACCGTACTGTATTCGGAGCCCGCCAGCGGCAGCCATTTGCCATCCTTGAGGTGCACAAAGTGCGGGAGCAGGCCGGCGTCGCGCGGCAGCGTTTGCAGCACTGCGGTAATATGCCGGACCGTCGTGCGCGCGCGGCTTTCATCCACCATCCCGAGCCGCGCGGCCGCTGCCGTCGCCAGCGCAAACATGCCCGTCGCCGGCACATTGCTAAACATCGGCGAGGGCGTGTGCGCACGGTCCGCCACCAGGCCCGTTTCTTCATTAAAGCAGCGCGCGAATTTCGCATACGAGGCGAGGAACACGTAGGTCGGGAAATCCACGGGCGGCAGTTCCACTTTCAGCGAAATGGAATCGACACATACCGAGGAACCCGGCTCCGCGACCCAGTTCAAAAATTGCGCGGACGGCACGGCTCGCGTGTCGATGGCCGATTCCAGCGTGTGCGTGTCCCCGGCCCCGGTGAGCGGATACGTCTCCGTCCAATTGGTCACCTCCATCGGCATGCCCTGCCGGTCGAAGCTATTCGACTTCAGCTCCACTTTGAACTTTCCCGCGCCGAGCACCACGGTCTGCACGCCCACGACACGCGGCTGAAATTCCGCGGAGATGATGCTCGGATACACCGCGCGCAGATTCAGCGGCCGCTGATCCTTCGCCAGCCCATTGAGGCTGTGCCACACGCCAGCCCAGCCGTCCGCCGTATTGGGCAGATCGCCGCAAATGCTGCCAGGCATGCACGTGCAGTGCAATTCGCCGGGGCCGAGAAATCCAAAGTCCGAGCCAAGGTGCGTGTAGTTGAGGAACGAGTTCAGCACGTGCTCGCCGTGCTCGGGTTCGATCACATTTTCACTTAGGGTGAAATATTCATGCACCGGCTGCATCACGACCCGGCGCGCTGGCGGCTGAATTGGATCGGCGAGGAGTAACGCGGGCGCCAAGACCATCGGCAGGACAGAGCCGAGGAGGCGCGATGTGGTCCAAATCATGTCATGTAGAAGATATGGGCGGTATACTCGCATAGAGTATGCCCCAAAAATCGGAATTCGTAAAACGATAATGTGGAGAACGGGGAGAGTGACGTGATGAAAATGACGGCAGATTGAAGAGCCAATCCCGTAAATCCTGATAAGCCTGAAATCCTGTTCGAAGGAGCGCTCCCTTTTAAAACAGGACTATAGGATTACGGGATTAACAGGATTTTCCGCGAGCGCGCGTGTCCCCCGTTCCTCATCGGTACGGGCCCATTTTCCCGCCAGTGCCGCGGTTCATTACGGCAGCGTCGTTCGCAGCACCCTCGCACCGCTCGTGCCGACAATCAGCTCTCGCTCCGTGGCCGAAGCGGGCAGTAGGAAAAAATCTCCGCGCCGGAAGGTGCGGTCTCCGCACGTCACGTTTCCAGACAGCACTGTAAAAATCGCGGCACCTTTCGTCGTATCCGCGCGCGCTCCGGTGAGCTCCCAGCGCTCTACGCGGAAGTGCTCGCAATCGACCACACACTCTCCGTGGGCCTGCTGTAGCGAGGGCTCGTGATCGTCGAAATCGATCGATCGGAGCGACTCCCGCACGTGCAACTGCCGCGGATTTCCATCCAGCCCGAGCCGATTCCAATCGAAAACGCGATACGTCGTATCGCTGTTCTGCTGCATCTCCACGATGAGGCAGCCGGCCCCAATGGCGTGGCAGCGCCCGCTCGGAATGAAAATCGCGTCCCCCTCGCGCACCGGCAGGCGATGCAGCAGCTCTGCTGCGTGTCCCCCGGACAGCGATTCCTCAAAGGCCTCCCGCGTGACCCCGTTTCGAAAGCCGACAAACAACTCCGCCTCTGGCGTGGCCCCGAGCAGGTACCACATCTCCGTCTTCGGGTCCCCGTGCAATTCCTCGGCGAGGTGCGCCGGCGGATGCACCTGCACGCTCAACTTCTCCCGCGCATCGAGAATTTTCGCGAGCAGCGGAAAGCGCCGTCCGCCCTTCGCATTGCCAAAAATTTCCCGTCGATGCTTGGTCCACAGTTCGTGCAGCGACACGCCCGCAAACGGCCCGCTGTCCACCACACTTTGCTCGTCCTTGCGGTCCACCACCTCCCAGCTCTCGCCGATGACCGCCTCCGGCGGCAGCGGCTTGCCGAGTTCGTCGGCGAGGGCGCGTCCGCCCCACACTCGCTCCATGAAAAGAGGACGGAACGTAATGGGGCTCATGAGACGTAGAGTAGCAGCACTGTGGCCGGGCGCCACGCACACTTTGGGAGGGCTAATGGACTGCTCGGCACGCGGACTACTTCACCTTTACCGCCCGCGTCGTCTCCAGTTTCCGGTAAAGCGTGGCCATGCTGATGCCAAGCATCTTGGCCGCTTTCTCGCGATTGCCGCCATTGTGCTTGATGCTCTCCTCGATGAACCGGCGCTCCTGATCGCGGATGAAGTCGTCGAGCTTCTTGCCAATCGGCATCGTGCCCGGCGTGTCGCTCGGCGTATGCGAGCCGGCCTGCTTCAGCACCAGCGGCGGCAGATCCTGCACGCGGATGAGATTGTCGTCGCACAGCGCCGAGGCGCGCTCGATGGCGTTCTCCAACTCACGCACGTTGCCCGGCCAGTGGTAGCATTGCAGCGTCTCCAGCGCCTTGGCGTCGATCTTGTCCGGCGGATTCATGCCGGCGTTCTTCTTCAAAAAGTGGTGCACCAGCAGCGGGATGTCCTCCACACGGTCGCGCAGCGGCGGCAGCTCAATCGGGATGACCGCCAGGCGGTAATACAAGTCCTCGCGGAACTTGCCGTCCTTCACCTTTTCCAGCAGGCCTTCGTTCGTGGCCGCGAGCACCCGTACGTTGATCGGCACCGTCTTGGTGTCGCCCACGCGGCGCAGCTGGCGCTCCTGCAGCACGCGCAGCAGCTTCGTCTGCAGCGGCACCGCCATGGAATTCACTTCATCGAGAAAAATGGTGCCGCGCTCGGCTTCTTCAAACAGACCCGCCTTGTCCGCCACCGCTCCGGTGAAGGAGCCCTTCTTGTGGCCGAACAGTTCGGACTCGAGCAGATTTTCCGGCAGCGCCGAGCAGTTGATCGCCACAAAGGGCTGGTGCTGCCGGCTGCTGTTGTAGTGGAGCGCGCGCGCCACGAGTTCCTTGCCCGTGCCGCTCTCGCCCTGGATGAGAATCGTCGAGTCCGTATCCGCAACCTTGCGAATGAGATGGTAGACCTCGTCCATCTTCGGCGAGGTGCCGATGATGTTGTCTGGGTTGGAGGCGCGCTTCACCACCTTTTTCAGGGTGTCGCGCTCCTTGGCCGTCTCGGAAAACTCAATGGTGTGCCGCACGCGGGCCTGCATTTCCGAAATCTTGAATGGCTTGCGAATGTAATAGCGCGCGCCCTCGCCGATCGCCTTTTCCGCGATCTCTTCATTACCATAGCCCGTCATCAGAATGACGTGGCAGTTATCGAGCGCCCCATGCACCCGGCGCAGCACCTCAAAACCGTCCACCTTGTCCATCTTGATGTCGCTGATAACCAACTGCGGGGCGATGACCTCCAGCTGATCGAGGGCTTTGGAGGAGTTCACGAAGGGGAAGGTCTCGTGGCCGAGTTCCCGGCACGCCGTGACAACCAGTTCCACGATGTTCGGTTCGTCGTCGATAATGACTATTTTGGCCATGGGTTTGGATGGTTTAGGGCTGAACTAGGAGCGGCTTTAACGCCAATCTCGCGGAAATGAGAGTATTGCACCCGTGAGAATGCGCAAACGCAAATTTGCGGAAAATTGCAAAAAATTGCAGACAAGGGGTTTCCGACCGGCAGGCTCGGTATCGCCACCCTAAACTTATTTTTCTCTGGATATTCTTTAGCCAAATTTTTCTACGACACCTGTGCGTGCGCCGAATGCCGCACTTTCTCCAGTAAAACCCGGCAGCCCGCGTGCTCCGGGCGGCGCATTTCCGGGTCATGCTCAAAAATGAGGAAAGCGTGGTTTCGGGCCAATTTCATCAGCTCCGTGTCCTGCAAAAGATTGCCGATAAGCAATGGTGGGAGCCCGCTTTGGGCCGTCCCGAGCATGTCTCCCGGGCCGCGCAGCTGCAGATCCGCATCGGCGATTTGGAAGCCATCCGTCGTCTGTGCCAGGACCTCCAGCTTCGCCATGGATTCCGGCGTTTCGTCCGAGGTGATGAGCACGCAGTAGCTCTTGTGCTCACCACGGCCGATACGCCCACGCAGCTGGTGCAGCTGGGCCAGGCCAAAGCGCTCTGCGTTTTCCACCAGCATGATATTGGCGTTCGGCACGTCCACGCCCACCTCAATGACCGTGGTCGCCACCAACACCTTCGTCTCTCCGCGCCGGAAGCGTCCCATGATGGCGTCCTTCTCCTCCGGGGGAATACGCCCGTGCAGGAGCTCGCATTTCATCGGCGCTAGCAGTTCACTCCATTTTGAGATCTCCGCCGCCGCCGCCTTGGCCTCTTGCTTCTCAGTCTCATCGATGAGCGGGTAAACGATGTAGCACTGCCGCCCGGCCTCGAGGTGTTCGCGGATGAACTTCGCCGCATCCGGCAGCTTGGTCGGCGGCCGGACCGCCGTGATAATCTTCCCGCGTCCGGCCGGAAGTTCGTCCAGCACGGAAACGTCTAGATCCCCGTAATAGGTCATCGTCAACGTCCGCGGAATCGGGGTCGCCGTCATGACCAGGACGTCCGGCGCCGCCCCCTGCGCCCGCAGCCGCGCCCGCTGCATCACGCCAAATTTGTGCTGCTCATCCACCACCGCCAGCCCGAGCCGCGTAAACCCCGCCCCCTCATACAGCAGCGCATGCGTGCCGACGAGCAAGTGGGGCTCGGTGGAGCTGATGGCGTCCTGCTGGGCGAAGAGCGGCATCTCTCCGCTTTCTTCCCGGCGACTGCCCGTGCGGAGGGCCACGCGGATGCCCAGCGGGTCCAGGAGGCGGCGGAAATTGAGGTAATGCTGCTCCGCCAGAATCTGCGTCGGAGCCATCAGCGCCGCCTGATAGCCCGCCTCGGCGCAGAGCAGCATCGCGCTCATGGCCACCAGCGTTTTGCCGGAGCCCACATCGCCATGCAGCAGCCGGTTCATCGGATGCGGTGAAGCGAGGTCCACGCGGATTTCCTCAATCGCCCGGCGTTGCGCCCCCGTCAGAGGGAAGGGCAGCGACTCATGCAGCCGGCGCATCCATTCGCCCGGTCCAGCATGCGGCTCGCCCGCTTCCGCGCGCTGCTCCCGACGCTTCGCGCCCACCGCGAGTTGCATCGCCAAAAACTCCTCCAGCACGAGATGCCGCCGCGCCTTGTCGCGCGTGGCAAAGCTGTCGGGAAAGTGCATCTGCCGCAGAGCCCAGGCCCGCATCGTCCCATCCAGTTTCGGCGGCAGCAGTTGCTCCACCTCGTCGTCGCACAAGTGCTCCAGCACCTGCCACATAATGGAGCGTAGCACCCGCGGCGTAATCCCCTCCGTGGCCGAGTGAATGGGCACGATCCGCTGGAGATGGACGCTCTCTTCCGCGTCCTCTTCCACCACCTCGAATTCCGGATGCATCATCACCAACTGGCTGCCAGACCGCTTCACGCGCCCATACGCCACCAGCCGGTGTCCCTGCACGATCATCTTTTCCACCCAGTGCGCATTGAACCACCGGCAGGTGATCCGCCCGCCGAAAGCCCCCGCATCTTCCTCCTCGATGAGCACATCGAACATCTTTTGCGACCCGCGAATCCGCCGCAGGCTCGTCTTTTTCACCATGCCGCAGACACACACCGGGTGGTCCATCGTATCGGTCGGCATCCGGTCAAACCGGCTTCGGTCTTCGTAGCGATGCGGAAAATGCTGGAGCAGTTCGCCCACGGTTTGCACGCCCAGCCGCTCAAGGGGCCGCAGGCGGGGTCGGGGCACGTATTCCAAGTCTTTCAGCGGCGTCTCCAGCGTCACCCGGGCAACATAGAAAGCCCGTCCCGGATGTCAGTCCCAATTGTCAGGCGGACGGAAAACGGCCGATTTTCACGTCCTTCTCGAACGCCAAGCATCGTAAAACATCCAGCCGGAGAGACTTTTAATCCCTCGGTAGTTTCCCCCTCCCCAATTACGGAATCCCATCCGTTCCCCTCGTGCACGTCCCGCTTTATCTTTCCTGCACTGCGGTTCACCGCGCCGATTTTCCACACGACCATGCAAGTCCTGTACGCCTTCTTCGAATTGCTTAATGAGCTCCCTCCGAGCCCCCCTTCCTCGTCCCTTGCGCTCTCCGCCACCGGCACGAGCGGGTCCAAGAAGTCCCTGGCCCGCAGTTTCATGTCGTCCAGTGGCGGAGCTGCGCTCCCTCTTTCCAAGTCCTATCGCCCGCGCAAGCCCAAGCATCGGCGGTAGCGGCTCTTCATACCCCAAGCCCATTCCCAATTCTCCACACCCAATGCAGCGCGGGCAAGCCCCGCCCGCGCCATTGGGTGTTTCGTATTGGGGAGGCCCAAGGAGGAGTGCTGAATGTTGGGTGTTCTTTCCAGAATGAGGTCCTAAAAAAACGCCCCCTGCGGTATAATATATATCCGTAGCCACCACCCATGAACCGCATTGCCTTCTTTTCCCTGGCGGTCGCCTGCTCTGCTTGGGCGGCCGAAATTCCAAAGGAACAGCTCGACTTTTTTGAGGGGAAGGTCCGCCCCATCCTCGCCGACAACTGCTACCAGTGCCACAGCATCGAGAAGAACAAGAACAAGGGCGGCCTCACGCTGGATACGCGCGATGGGCTGCTCAAAGGCGGCGATAGCGGCGCGGCGATCAAAGCGGGCGACCCCGCCGGCAGCCTGCTGGTCAAGGCCATCAATTACGTCGACCGAGACATGTCCATGCCGCCCAAAAATGGCGGCAACGGAAAATTATCGGACAAGGACATCGCGACGCTGACCGAGTGGGTAAAAATGGGCGCGCCGGATCCGCGTCTGGCGCCGGCGAACGGGAAGATCGTGAAGCTCAGCGGGCTCAACGACAACGCCAAGCTGCATTGGGCCTACCAACCCCTGGCGGAATTTACGCCGCCAGAGGTCAAGAACAAGGCGTGGGTGAAATCGCCCGTGGATGCCTTTGTTCTCGCGAAGCTTGAGGCCAATGGCATGACGCCCAATCCACAGGCCTCGCGCGAGGCGCTGATTCGCCGGGTCACCTACGATCTCATCGGCCTGCCACCGACTCCGCAGGAAGTCGCCGCGTTCGAGGCCGACAAATCTCCGAACGCCTGGGAAAAGGTGGTGGACCGCCTGCTGGCCTCACCCCACTACGGCGAGCGCTGGGGCCGCCACTGGCTGGACACCGCCCGCTATTCCGACACCACCGGCGGCCAGAAGAACCAGCAGATCGACTACCGCTACGCCCACGCCTGGACCTACCGCGATTACGTCATCGGCGCCTTTAACGCGGATAAACCGTATAACCAATTCGTGGTCGAGCAAATCGCCGCGGATCGCATCCCGGAGATCAAGCCGGACGACGGCCGTCTTGCGGCGCTGGGCTTTCTCACCGTGGGCGAGCGCTTCCAAAATAAGAACGACATCATCAACGACCGCATCGACGTGGTAAGCAAAGGCTTCCTGGGCCTGACGGTGACGTGCGCGCGCTGCCACGACCACATGTTCGACCCCATTCCGACGGAGGATTACTACGCGCTCCACGGCATTTTTTCCTCTTCCTTTGAGCCCAAGGACAAGCCGCAGGTCGGGAAACCGGCGGACCAAAAGCAGTACCAGGATTTCATGGCCAAGGAGGCCCAGTTCCAAAAGGAGAACCGCGACGCCTATTACTCCATGGTGGGCGAGTACCTCGCGGATTTCCGGGAAAAGGCGGATTCCTATTTACTCGCCACCCTCTGGGGAAACCAGGGACGCCTGGAGGCCGAGGAGGTCACCCAGCGCGCCGTGTTTTTGCGCGAGCACGATCTGGATGAAAACGTGACGCGCTTCCTCCAGCAGCGCCTCCGCAATCCGCGCGATCCGGTCTTTGGCCCCTGGGCGCAGATGGCCGATCTATCGGCGGACGAATTTGCCGCGCGCGCAAAGGAGATCATCGAAGGTCTCACCGTGCCGTCGGACGACGAGCGAGTGCCGTATGCCCCGGGCGAAGTCATCGCGGTGAAAGGCGGCGACAAGAACGAAGTGGTGAAGGCCCGGCCCATGAAGCCGGGGCAGCGCAAAGGCAAGGAAACGCCCAACCCGATTGTGGTGAAGCTCCTGCAATCGAGCCCGCTGCCGAAGACGATCGACGACGTCGCCGTGGTCTACGAAAAATTATTCAAGGCGATCGAACCTCACGCGCAGGCCTATCTCAAACAAGCCGCCGCGGCCACTGAGCGAGACATGGCCTATGCGAACCTCCAGCCGGAGGCGCTGCAATTGGTGGAGTTCCCCGTGAAGGTCTTCGCCGCTTGCGAGCTCGATGATTTGGCCATCCGCGAGGCGCTGCAGAAGATGCCGAACAAGAAGCAGACCAAGAAAGCGGCGAACGCCTTTAGCTTCAACGACATCAATACCCTGGAACTCACGCACCCCGGTGCTCCGCCGCGCGCCATGGTGCTGGATGACGCCCCCACGCCCCGCAACTCGCCCGTGCTCATCCGCGGCCAGGCCCAAAACCAGGGCGACATCGTGCCGCGGCGCTTCCTCGAAATCCTCACCTACGGCGGCAAGCCGCAGCCCTTCAAGGAAGGCAGCGGCCGCTGGGAGCTGGCGCAGTGCATTGCCCAGCATCCGCTCACCGCGCGCGTGGCGGTGAACCGGGTGTGGATGCACCATTTCGGCGACGGCATCGTACCCACGCCCGATGACCTCGGCGTGCAGAGTGAAAAGCCGAGCCACCCCGAACTGCTCGAGTATCTCGCCAGCCACTTCATGCACGATGGCTGGAGCCTCAAGCATCTGCACAAGACGATCCTGATGAGCTCGACGTACCAGCAGTCGACCAACACCCGGCCGGAGTATGAGCAACGCGACCCCGCCAACCGGATGCTCTGGCGCGCGAACATCCGGCGGCTGGACTTCGAGGCCATCCGCGATTCGCTCCTCGCCTTTAGCGGCAAGCTCGATCCCCAGCTTGGCGGCAAACCGATTAATCTTACCGAGGAGCCTTACAGCTTCCGCCGCTCTGTTTACGGCTACATCGATCGCGGCAATCTCCCCGAGTTGATGTCGCAGTTCGACTTCAGCGATCCCGACATGCCGAACAGCCGCCGCGCCACGAGCATCGTGCCGCAGCAGGCGCTCTTCCTGATGAATTCGCCGATGGCCGTGGACGTGGCGCGCAAGGTCACCGAGCGGCCGGAATTCACCGCCGCCACGGACGACGCCGGCCGGCTGCACGCGCTTTACACCATCCTCTTCCAGCGTTCGCCCAGCCAGGTGGAATCCCAGATGGCCGCGGAATTCCTCGCGCAAAACGCGAACACCGACGAAGTTGTCAATGACCTGGACGTGAAACGCGCCCAGATGCGCGCCCAGGCCCGCGCGAAAGCCAAGACCGGCGGCAACAAAGGCGGCCGCGGCCAGGGCGCCATCCAGAACGAAGGCGAAATCGTGGCGCGCAAGCCCCTCACTCCTTGGGAACTCTACGTGCAAGCCCTGCTCTTCACGAACGAGATGGCTTACGTGAACTAAGGCCGTCGTCCGCGATGCCCTGTGCGTCTGTAGCCGTGGCCGGATTCGAGTAGAACGAGAAAGCCTGCCGCAGGCAGCCCGAAGGGTGCGAGCGGGAGCGAGCAGCAACGCCGCAGAGAGCGCAGCGCTCGGGATCCGTCGCACCCCGTCCATGGCGGTTTGAGAAAAATCGGAGCCGAAATCCGCAGCGTTGATGCTCGCTGCCGCTCGCTCCCCCTCGGGTCCGCCAGAGGCAGATCTTTCTCGCTCCGCTCGAATCCGGCTGCGGCTATAGACACGAGGCATCGCGAACGGCTACGGCTTAATTTACACCGCTCAAAAAAGCAGCAACCTGGGCGCTCCATTTCCTCCACGCCTCCCTCGTTCCGCACAATCCACCGCGCAACGTACTTGCGCTCTGCCGTCGAATGGTTGAAACGTGAAGGCCTCTCCCGACATGCGCCTTCTGTTCGCCATTGCCGCATCCCTTGTTACCAGCGCCTTTGCGGAGTCTCCCCAGCCCAAAGCTCCCGCGCCTGCTCCGGGCCTGCCCGCCATCGACCCAAAGACGGAACCGAAAGTCATTCCCAAGACCGAGCCCAAAATCCTGCCCGGCAGCTACGAGGCCTTCAGCGTTCTGCCGTCCGACTATCGGAATTTGATTGCCCAATGCATGGAGCGTTTTCAGGCGCGGGATTTCGCCGGCGCCATCGTCGCGGCGGACAAGGCCGACGCTCTCCAACCACCCTCGGTCTGGACGCTCAATACCCGCGCCGCCGTGGCCATCGAGCGCCGTAAGTTCGAGGAAGGCGAAACCCTCTGCCAGGCCGCCCTCAAGCAAGACCCCGAGTTTTTTCCCGCGCTTTTCAATCTTTGCGAAATCCCCTTTCTGCAGGGCAAATACAGCACCGCCCGCACGATGTGGCAGCGGCTCCTCACCGCCTACCCGGTCCGCAATAACACTGTCGTCCGCGACGGCACCCCGGAGCTCCTCACCTACCGGATTTTTCTCTGTTACCTCCTGGAAAAGGACATGAAAAATGCCGAGGCTTGGCTGGATCGGCTCCCCTTCCCTTCCGATACCGCCGCCTACTTCTACGCCCATGCGGCGTGGGAGAAGGCCCAAGGCCGGGAAACCCGCTGGGCTGACTGGGTGAAGCAGGCGGAATTCATTTGGCCTGCGGCCAAACGGTCCAACTTTACCGATGTGCTTATACAATTGGGCTGGCTCACCGATCCGTCCGATGCAAAAGACGCCGCTGCGTCTCCAAAGTCCAAATAGCAGGGTCGATTTGGGCCAAAATGGCCCTATCCCTGCTCTCGCTTTTTTGAAACATGTCCTCCTCCATCGACACCACTGAAGCTCAAACCGAGCCCTGTCCCGCCTGCGGTTCCGTCCTCGACGTCACCGGAGCCCAGATTTTTGCCGAGCGCACCTGCCCGGTGTGCGGCACCCAGATCAATGTCCGGCGCACCTTCGGCCATTACGAGCTCATGAGCCAGGTTGGCCACGGCGGCCAAGGCATCGTCTACCGTGCGGTGGACAACACGCTCAACCGCCTCGTCGCGCTGAAACTCTTGCGCACCGAGTACAGCTCCGACCCTGAGTTCGTCCGGCAATTCGAATCCGAGGCGCAAGTCACCGCCTCCATCAATCACCCCAACGTCGTGCGGGTGTTCTCGTTCGGTTCGGGTGAGGGGCACGTGTTCCTCGCCATGGAGCTGGTTGACAAGGGAACCTTCGACGACCTGATGGAAAAGCTGACCCGCGTGCCGGAGGCCCGGGCACTGCAGATCGGCATCGAAATCGCCCGCGGTCTCAAGGCGGGTTTCGAGCGGGGCCTGATCCACCGCGACGTTAAACCGGGCAACATTCTCTTCGCTGACGATGGCAGTTCCAAGATCGTGGACTTCGGCCTGGCCATGTTCTTCGAACAAAGCGCCAACCAAACCGGCGAAATCTGGGGCACGCCCTACTATCTCTCGCCCGAGCGGCTCAACCGCGTGGCCGAGGATTTCCGCAGCGACATTTACTCCCTCGGCGCCACGCTTTTCCACGCCATCGCCGGCCGTCCGCCCTTCGAGGCCGAAGACGCCAGCCACGTGGCCTTGAAACATCTGCGCGCCAAGGCCGTCAGCATCCAGTCCTTCGCGCCCGATGTGAGCAACGCGACGGCCTATGTGATCAACCGCACGCTCACCAAAGACCCGGCCCAGCGCCAGCAGAGCTACGACGAATTTATCGAGCAATTGCAATTCGCCCGCGAAGAAGCCCTGGCCCGTGCCCAGGGCAAGGGCGGCCAGCAGCGCGCCCGTGTGGTGCTGGATGACGTGGGCTCCCAGCGCGCTAAAAGCTGGGTAACCATCGCCTTTCTCGGCATTCTCGTGGTCGGCCTCATCGCCGGCGGTCTGCTCCTCTCCCGCGCCCTCCGCGGCGACAAGGAAGAGAACAAGGTCACCGAAGTCGGATCCTCCAAGCTCAGCGGGTTCGGTCCCGGCTGGCAGGAAGCTGAACAAGCCCTGCTCGAGAAAAACTTCGCCGGCGCTACTTCCCAATTTGCCAAACTCGCCCTCGCCCAAAAGGAAGGCAGCACGGAGCGCGCCTGGGCCATCGTCCATCAAGCCCTGGCCATGGCCCTCGATGGCGACACGGTCTCCGCTTCGGCCAAGCTGGACCAACTCGCCGGGGGGGGCACGCAGGTGAGCAAATTCTATCAAACCGAAGTGGCTCCCAAACTCTCCAGCATGACTCCCATCCCCGCCTCCGCGGCCCGGGAATTCAACAACCCTCATGAAGGTCTCGCGGCCCTCTTCTTCGCCATCAAGGACAACGAACTCGGCGCCGTGGACGACACGCGCGCCCTCATCGGACAGTTCAACGGCATGAAAGTGGATCCTTCTTTCGCCTGGATGGCAGACTACCGGCCCCTCACCAAACCCATCCAGGAGGAACTGGATATCTTCAGCCTCGCCTCCGGCGCCTGGACCAATGCCCGGACACCCAAGGATCGCATCGCCGCTCTCGATGGGATGCGCGACGCGCTCCAAAAACTCTCCCCCACCAGCAAACTGCGCCCAAAACTCGAACAACTCATCACGACCAGCCAGACCGCCGTGCAAATCGAACACGAGGCGCGGATGAAAGTGAACATCGCCATGACGGCGAAGGCCACGGCGAGCTCCTTCTTCGCGCAAAACCAGGACAAGGCCGAGCGGGCCATCGATGGAGACTACAAGTCGCGCTGGCGGACGGACGACAAAGACAAAGACCGCTGGCTGCAGCTGGATCTCGGCATCTCCAAGCCCATTTCGCGCTGGGTGGTGCGGACCGGCAGCTCCGGCGGCGAAAAAATGGAAGACAATCTCTGCGATTTCAAACTGCAGGGCAGCGACGACGGCAAAAAGTGGCAGGACATCGACGTCGTGACCGAAAACCGCGCCGGGATCATCGACCGTGTGGTGCCGGAGTTCCGCGCCGCTTTCGTGCGCGTCGTTTGCCAAAAAGCCGTGAAAGGAAACGTCGGCCGCATTTATGAACTCGAGCTCACGGCCGCCTCCGAGCAGGCCAAGGCCGAGTACCAGCCGGCGGAAAGCCTGGCCATGCGCTTCAGCCCGAATAGCCCCCTCGTCGCCGGTCCGGTGGGCGAGCCCTCCGCCAAAGGCAACGTCAGCTTCGACGAAGGCAAAAAGCAGTATAAGATCAGCGGCAGCGGCGGCGACATCTGGGGCAGTGACGATTCGTTTGAATTCGCATGGACGCCGGTGAAAGGCGATTGCGAGATCGTCGCCTGCGTGCGGTCCTTTTCCACCAAACACGAGTGGAGCAAAGCCGGCGTCTTTATCCGGAGTGAGCTGACCAAAAATGCCAGCCAGGCCGGCGTGGCCATGGGCTCCGGCAGCAAGCTGCAGTTCCTGCACCGCACGTCGCCCGGCGGGACCAGCAACTCCACCATCAAAAACGATACGCCGCTCCCGCACTGGGTCAAAATCGTGCGCTCCGGCGTGCTGGTCACCGGCTATGAATCCCCCGACGGCAAAAAGTGGACGGAAGTGGGCCACGAGACGCTTGGCGGTCTCGGCACCAACGCTTTCATCGGCATCGGCGTCTGCTCCCACGTCAACGGCGAAATCGCGACCGCGGAATTCAGCGACGTTTCCGTGACGCCGAAGCCCTGAGCCGTTTCCGCAAAACTATAGCCGCACAAATCTTGCGCGCGACAATGTAGCTGCGACCGGAAGGTCGCGGTTGGCGGCTACGACTTTTCTGAAAACGTCCCAGCGTCCGTGTAGCGCACTTGCGGCGAGAGATCTTGAGGGCCGAAGACCCGGCTCATATTCGCTCAAGGCGTTATAGCGATTGCCGAAGCCATTCCCGACCCGAAGGACCGGCATGGCCGGAGCCTCGGTCTTTCGCGAGAACACTCACCCACTACTACCACGCCCTCCATCCTCATTCACCCGCGCTCTGTCCTTGAGCGTCCGCACCTCGCAACCATATCGTCGCCGCCATGGAATTCAAAAACGTCACCGCCGTCGCTAAAGCCAACGTCTACTTCGACGGAAAAGTGGTCTCCCACTCCATCCTCTTCCCCGATGACTCCAAGAAGACCCTCGGCCTCATCTACCCGGGCACCTACCATTTCGGCACCGACAAAGCCGAGCGCATGGAAATCATCGCCGGCGGCTGCCGTGTTCTCGTTGACGGCACCGATACCCCGCAGGACTACGCCGCCGGCACCCACTTCGACGTCCCCGCCAAAAGCGGCTTCGACATCGAAGTCGCCGAAGGCAGCCTGTGCGAGTACGTCTGCTCCTTCCTGGGCTAGATCGGCCCCTGGAAGCGCAGCGCCACGCCCCGTGTAGAAGCGGCATCCTGCCGCTTCTACGATTGTCCCCGGAGGTCATGCGTGAGATGGCGCGTATTCTCAGCCCGGAGGGCTGTCGGACCGTAGCCCCGGGGAACAGCGAGCTTGCGAGCGACACCCGGGGATCGTTCGAAAACGCGGCGCATCCCGGATGGGGTGCCGGAGCTTCACCCATCGCAAAAACACCCACCTGCTTCAATTGCACCCGCCCCCACATTTCCCGCACAAACACACTTGCCAAGCGGGCGATTGCCACCGATATATCCCGCCCCTTTTCCACGCCAGCGTAGCTCAGTGGTAGAGCAGCGGTTTCGTAAACCGCAGGTCACGGGTTCGAGCCCCGTCGCTGGCTCCAGTTCAAAGAGGAGTTTCAAAAGGTTTCGGAATAGAAAAAGGAACGCATCTCGCCCAGAGTCCTGCCCCGCCCAAAATCGGTGGACTTCTCCAGTCAGCCCTCGCTAAGCTCCGCGGCAAGCTCTCTCGCGTCGTGAGCATTCCACCCACAACCTCGCGTTCTCACGAATCCACCTGTCCGCGTGAGTCCAATGCCAGCCCGGCCAGTCCGGCGGCGGTGCGCTGCCGTTCGGAAGATCTGTTGCCGCAGGTCTACGAAGAACTCCGCCGCATGGCGTCGAACCGCATGGCACGCGAGGCTCTCGGCCACACGCTGCAACCCACGGCGCTCGTGCACGAGGTCTGGCTTCGCCTCGCGGAAGGTGGCGTGTGGAGCTGGCAAAACCGCGCCCATTTTTTCGGCGTCGCCGCCGAGGCCATGCGCCGCATCCTCATCGAGAACGCCCGGCGCAAAGCGGCCGAAAAGCGCGGCGGTGGGCGCCAGCGGGTGGACCTGCAGGAATTGGATCTACCCACGGCCGAACCGGAGGAAGAACTGCTCCAACTCAACGACGCCTTGCAGCAGCTCGAGTTGGAAAACCCCGAGCGTGCGCGCGTCGTGGTGCTCAAATTCTTTGGCGATCTCAGCAACCAGGAAATTGCGGGAACGCTCGGCATCAGCGAGCGCACCGTCAACCGGCACTGGCTCTGCGCCCGCACGTGGCTCTACCTGCGGCTGAAAACCGATCTCCATGCGCCTTAACTGGCGCAAATCCGCCGCCGTTTGCGCATGTCTCTCCAGCCAGCATGAAAAACGGCCTCCCAACCTCTCTCTTTGACCAAGCCGAGGAGATCTTTTGCCGCGTGATGGAGGCCGCTGCCGCCGACCGCCACGGCGTGCTGGACGCCGCTTGTAGGAGCAATGCCGATTTGCGCCGCGAGGTCGAACGCTTGCTCGCCGCGCAGCCCGAAGTCGACCGCGTTTTCGAAACCATGCGGCCAGCGCTGCAACCCACCCAGGAAGTCCTCGACGCGCTCACGGCAGACCCGGCCCTGCAGGCCAGCGCCTGCGCCCAAGGCCGCCCGGAGGAAAAACTGGGCACGCACATCGGGCACTACCGGTTGCAGGAGGTCATCGGCAAAGGCGGATGCGGCGTGGTGTATCTCGCCGAGCAGGAAAAGCCGGTCCGCCGCCAGGTCGCGCTAAAGCTCATCAAGCTCGGTATGGACACGGAGAGCGTCATCGCCCGCTTTGCATCGGAGCGGCAGGCCCTGGCGATGATGGATCATCCCGGCATCGCCCGGGTGTTCGATGCGGGCGCCACTGACGATGGGCGGCCGTATTTTGTGATGGAGCATGTCCCGGGCATGCGCATCACCGAGTTTTGCGATCGCCACCGGCTCGCGCTACCGGAGCGCATCGACCTTTTCGTGCAGGTGTGCCACGCCATCCAGCACGCGCATCACAAAGGGATCATCCACCGCGACATCAAGCCGTCGAACATCCTCGTCGCCTTCCGCGAGGGCACGCCCGTGCCCAAGGTGATCGATTTCGGCATCGCCAAGTCCACCCAGCAGCGCCTCGGCGATACGAGCCTCTTCACCGCCTGCGGACAACTCATCGGCACGCCCGCCTACATGAGCCCCGAACAGGCCGACCTGCGCACGCTGGATATCGATACGCGTAGCGACCTCTATAGCCTTGGCGTGCTGCTCTACGAGTTGCTCACCGGCGCGACGCCCTTCGATGCCCTGACGCTGGCGCGCAGCGGGCTCGACGAAATGCGCCGCACCGTGCGCGAGGTCGAGCCACCCAGCCCCGCCGAGCGCCTCGCTAGTCTGGCGTCCGGTGAAGCGCAGCGCGCGGCCGAGCTGCGCCGGATGGACCGCCGGCGGCTGCTCACGCTGCTGCGCGGCGACCTCGGCTGCATCGTGATGAAGGCCCTCGAAAAGGATCGCGACGACCGCTATGTGACGGCCAGCGCCTTCGCCGCGGACATCCGCCACTTTCGCCAAAACGAACCCATCTCCGCCCGCCCCCACAGCCGCGCCTATCGCCTGCGCAAGTGGATTCGCCGCAACCGCGTGCTGTTTGGTGCGGGGCTATCCGTCTTCCTCGCGCTCGGCATCGGCTTTGGCGTGTCCGCCTGGATGTTCCTCCGGGAAAAAGCCGCGCGCCACGACGCCGAGGAGGCGCGAGCCAATGAAACGCTGCTGCGCGCGCAGGCCGAGATCCGGGAAAAGATCACCCGCGCCACGGTGCTGCTGAATCAAAACCGGATGGCCGAGGCCGACGCTCTTGCGGCCGATCTGCCCGTGCAGCTCTGCCCGCCCTACATGGAGGAGGTCCACGTCTTTCGCACCCTCGCCGATTGGAATGCGACCGAGCAGCGCTGGGCGGCCACCGCGGCCCGGGCGGTCGCGGCCGCGCGGTTGAATCGCGTGGACGCTTCCGATCAATCCGGCGCCGTCACCTGCGACTATATGAGTGCCGCCGCCGCGCTGCTCGCCGTGCAGGATACGGCGGGCTATCGCGAGCTTTGTCGCGATGCGCGCGCACGCTTTGCCACCACGGCCAGCCCCGTGGCCGCCGAGCAGATTATCAAAGTCAATCTGCTGCTCCCCGCCTCTCCCGAGCTTCTCGCCGAGCTCGAGCCGATGGTCCGGGTCGCCGCCGATTCCGTGCCGGAGCAGGCGCGCGCCCACCCGACGACGGTGGAGGCCTGGTGCCTCATGTCGCTGGCCCTCTTCGAATATCGGCGCGGCCACTACGAAGAAGCCACGGCGATGGCCCGCTCAGCCGTCCTGCCCAACGATGCTCCCGCCCGCCACGCCACTTGCCAGTTGATCGTGGCGATGTCCGCGCATCAGCTCCGCCAACGCGCCCTCGCCGCGCAGGAATTGGCGACTGCACGGAAGACGATCGAGGACCGCTTCACCAAGCCTCTCAACGCCGGCGCCATGGACACCTGGTATTCCTGGCTGACCGCCCAAGCGCTCCTGCGAGAAGCCACCGCGCTGATTTCTGGAAACTGACTGCGCTCCAAGCGCCGTTTAAGCAAAGGTAGGGATGGCGCGCCGCTGTATAGACCGGACACATGGCTGACAAGTGTTCGGACACATGGCTGACAGTTTTGCGGGTGATATTTCAAGGGGTCAAAGGAGGGAGTGTTGGCGGGATTTTGCGCAGAGGGAGATAGTGGTGCTTG